>Ga0209369_1000312_pt1 | contig 85324 bp, 63 predicted proteins | sample EBPBio142010_DNA_FD_185865 | JGI IMG/M metagenome (GOLD analysis project Ga0209369, IMG submission 185865) | Wastewater treatment Type I Accumulibacter community from EBPR Bioreactor in Madison, WI, USA - Reactor 1_10/4/2010_ DNA (SPAdes)... | ecosystem: Engineered > Bioreactor > EBPR >...
GGCTTTATGACACGTTTGGCTGCCAAGTTCACCCTGCATAACTTTTGTATCCTGCTCAATCGAAAGTATGGCCGACCAAACCTGGCGTTTGCTGACTTGTGGAGTTGGTGAAAACAAAAGCTAATCCACAACAAGCGTTAAAATCGCGGCAGGAGGGCGCTGTGCGCCGAGTGTCCGCCTGCGCGGACACGGTGTCCACGCAGGTGGACACTCAGCCAAAGGCTCTCCGGCCGCGAATTCATTCGCTGGGCCAATAAGAAATTAACTGGAAAGAGTCATAAAAAACGGGAGCGCAGTTTTCTGCGCTCCCGTTGATGACTGGCTTTAGGCCGGTGAATTGTGCTTATCGCTCGTTAATGTTATCGGCATAGATAACGCCGCCCTGCAAGCGGCCCCGCACCGTAACCCGCTCGCCACGACGCAGATTATCCAACTCGCGGCGGTCGGCACGCACCGTGTAGACACGGCCGTTATCGGCCCGCACACGGGCATAGCCCGAGCGCTCGCTGGCCTCGAGGACTACACCGCGCAAGCTGGTGTAGGAACCGTTGTAACGATCGTTTCCGTAACCGTATCCGTTGCCATAACCGTAACCATTGCCGTAGCGATTACGGTCATTCCAATCCCAACGGTCGTCGCGACGGTTGTCATGGCGGCGGTCGCGGTCATAACGTCCGCGATTATTATCGCGATGGTCGTAGCGGTCGTGACGGTCGCGGTCGTTATCGCGACGGTCGCGATCATGGCGGTCGCGGTCGTGGCGATCGTTGTCATGACGGTCACGATCATTATCACGGCGGTCGCGGTCGCCCCAGGCCGAGACTGCCGGAGACTTGGCCACCGGGGATTTTCCCGACTGGGCAAATGCCTGGCTGCCTAACGCCGGGGCCAGCATAGCGACGCCCAAAACCACTGCGCTCATCATTTTCTTCCAGCGCAAGGAAGTCTCTTTTTGTCCCGCCGATAAAACTGTATTCATGTGTTGCTCCTGCGCAGCGAAGCCAACCAATCTGTCCGCTGCAATTACAGGCGAATGGACGCAACAAAGTCTTTATTTGTTCAAACAAATAAAGGCAGGTTTAAGGTGACAGGTGTTGGGTGTTAGGAGGCAACCGGACGTGGAAGCAGCCTACGAACTCATAGAGCTTATTCACCGATGACTTATAACCAATCCACCTGACACCTGACACCTGACACCTGACACCTGACACCTGACACCTGACACCTGACACCTGACACCTGACACCTGACACCTGACACCTATAAACGTGATATACCCACAATCCCTATCATTTGCCGTAGCGCACACTACTCAATTTTAATTTTTTATGCTCTCAGCCCATAACTTCTGGCCTCCCCGTAACTTTGGTGCCATCGACAACGAACTGGCGGATTTCGATGCTGCGAAATTCGTCGTCGTGCCGGTGCCTTATGATTCCACCACCACCTGGCGTGGCGGCACCCGCGATGGGGCCAATGCCATCCTCGACGCTTCCATGAACATGGAGCTGTACGACGTGGAACTGCAACGCGAAATTTGCGACGTGGGCATTCACACCACCGAGGATGTGGAACCCGACATGCGCGGGCCGCAATACATGGCAGTGCGCGTGACCGAAGTCATCAGCGAAATTCTGTTCGCCGGAAAATTCCCCATCATGCTGGGCGGCGAACACTCCCTGACTTTTGGCGCAGTCGCCGGTGTTCTCAAATTGCCGCTCGAAGGCAATCTCACCGTGCTGCAGTTAGATGCCCACACCGACTTGCGTGAGGAATATTGCAACACCAAATGGGGCCACGGCTGCGTTTCACGCCGCATGAGCGAACTGCCGGGCGTCAATATCGTGCAGGTCGGCCTGCGTTCGACCTCTGCCGAAGAGGCCGCCAATGTGCCCGAAAACGTTACCCAGTTCTGGTGCGAAGACGTGCTGGCCGATTTCCCCGGCACCATTGAAAAAGTGCTCGCCGCCTGTAGCGACAATATTTACATCACTTTCGATGTGGATGTATGCGACCCAAGCTGGATCAGCGCCACCGGCACGCCTGAGCCAGGCGGTCTGGGTTATTACCAAGTGCGCGACCTGTTGCGCGCCGCCTGCCGCAGCAAAAAAGTGCTGGGACTCGACTGCGTGGAATTGATGGGCGGCGACCCTGCCGCCGCTTTCGCCGTGGCCCGCTTGCTCTACAAGACCATCGGCTATCTGAGCGAAGAAACCACCGCATGAGCACCCCGTTCCTCACGGCACAGTGGCGCAACCTGGTGATGCTCAATTACGAAATTGAGCCTTCGCTTTTGTTGCCCCACGTGCCGCGAGGGACCCAGCTTGATAACTGGAACGGCACCACCTTCATCAGCCTGGTGGGATTTTTGTTTCTGGATACGCGTGTGCGCGGGATGGCTTTTCCTCTGCATGTGAATTTTGAAGAAGTCAATCTCCGCTTCTATGTCAGCCGTGAGCACAACGGCGAACTCCGGCGCGGCGTGGTATTCTTGCGCGAATTTGTGCCGCGCTATGCAATTACAATAATCGCAAACACCCTGTATAACGAGCAATACCGCACTACTCCCATGCGCCATCACATTGATGAGCGTGCGGTGGAATACAGTTGGCGCACGCGCTCGCAATGGAATCGCCTCGCATTGGAAAGCAACGGCGACTGGCAAGAGCTGCAAAACGATTCGGTGGAAGAATTCATCACCGAACATTACTGGGGCTACACAGCGCAACGCGATGGCGGCACGATTGAATATCAGGTCGAGCATCCGCGCTGGCGCTTTAAAACCGCCACCCAGGCCACTCTGGAATGCGATATTGCCGCTACCTACGGTGCTACATTCGCATCCTGCTTGCAAAGTAAACCGCATTCGGCTCTCCTCGCTGAAGGTTCGCCGGTTACGGTGTATCGCGGAGTGAAAATCGCTTCGTGCCAACCCTTGTCGCAGATGTAGGGGCGCATGCCTTATCGCCCTCAGTTACTTTTAACTTTTCGCCTGATCTTGTGTTGCAACGCTTCCAATTTATTGCGGATGCGGAAATAGAGGGGTGGATTCTTACGCACCGTTCCCGGGCGTTCGCGAAAACTTCGAAATACCGCCCAGTGTCCGTAAGTTCCCACCCGTTTATCAAGCACTTGTGCCTGGCGGAAACGGGAAAGAATGTCGGTATCGGTTAAAGGCGATTTGCAAAAGTAGCGTTCAAATACGTGCATGTTGAAATCGAGCACATGATGATGCACGTGTTTGCGATCTTCCAGGAAAGGGTTGTTAAAGCAATCCAGCACGATCTCGTAACTGGGGAAATAAAACAGGCTATTATCGGTTTTCCCGGCTTCGCGGATGAATTCGTCGATGGCACTTCTGAGAATGGCCTTGGATGTGGCGTTGGCCGGGTAACAGGCCATGTTCCTGAAAGTGGCGGTTAAGGGAATCGGCGAAACGGTAAATATGATCGTTGCCTGCGGCCGCTGTTCACGAATCAAGGCGTAAGTCGCCTTGATGTTCTCCAGGTTCTCCGCATGGCTCGACACCCGGAATTTGTGCCGCGAGGCATCGTATTTATCCAAAGGAACCGCGCGCCAGAACACCTCGCCGGTCGGTTCGTCGTACCAAATCTCGGAGACTCCCAACGTAATGATGAAAATATCGGCCTGGTCGAGCAGTTCCCTGGTTTTAACGCGCACCTCTTCGTCGTAGCCAAAGGCAGCGCCATCGTAACCGTGCCAAAGCTCGACTTGCGGATATTTGTTGAGCCAGGCCCACTCGAACTGCTGGCGAATGGCGAACGTGTTGACGATGCCGTCGCCCATTTTGGAGATATAAGCCGCATCGTCATGGGGGTTGGCGACATTATATCCGCCTTTATGAAGATGCTTGCGGATATTGTCGGCAAAACAGGAACCGAAAGCGATAATGACTTTGTTCTTATCGATGAGCGGCTGCTCGGGCATGAGGCCCTTGACGACGTATTCGGTAATGACCTCATCGCGCGCAAAGGCTTCTTCGCTCGGCAAAAAATTGGCGTGTTCGCCACGAAAAAAGCTGGACGTGACTTTGCGCTTAACTTTACCGTCTTGATAAAAATAGCTCTGCGAGGAGCCGGACTTCTCTTTTTTTCCACTACCCATAAACTTTCGTAAGTCCTATTCTACACCAAATAGAAACAGAACAAGCACCAGTATATGCCTGAATTTGCCGTTCGTTGCGCCTAGTGACACTTCCCGGCCTGCACGGGTTCAATGGAATTTATCCGTTGCGGCTTGCCATTTTCATTCCCGGTCGATATTTGCCGGCAACGCACCGACGGATTATCCTTGTCACGGAGGCGATTCAAAAATGAGTTCCGCCCATTTACAACCTCGCCGGGAATACGTCCTCTGGGATGGCGATTGCGGCTTTTGCCGCCGTTGCAGCCAGATTCTGGCCGGTTGGGACACCACCGGCTTCGTCTTCGCCCCCTATCAAAGCTTTAGCGAGGCAGAGCTCAAAAAAGTGGGGCTCAGCCACCGGCAGTGCGAGCGGGAGTTGAAAGTCGTCACCGGCACGGGCCGCACTTTCGGCGGCGCGTTCGCCGTCAACTACTTTTTCTGGCGGCAGCCGCGTCTGCAAATCCTCGTGCTGCTGTGTTGCCTGTTTCCTCCGTTCTTTCTCTTGCAAATGCTGGCTTATAAAGCCGTCTCCGAAAACCGAATGCTGTTTTCAAAAATCTTGTTTCCAGGAAAATAACCATGCTGATTGCCGATCTCGAAAAAACTGCCGGGCGCATCTTCCCGGCCCGCCGCTGGACCCGCAACCTGGTGGGCGGAGCTTCGCCGATTCAAGCCGATAATTTTTCGATGGGCCTGGTTATTCTCGAACCCAACGGCGGGCAAGTACCGTGGCACAACCAGGAGCAGGAAGAGATTTATTTTATCGTGGAAGGCAGCGGGGAAATTTGCGTGGGTGAAAAACGCGGCCCCATCAGCAGCGGGCAAGCCGTTTACCTGCCACCGGGAGTGTTTCACCAGTTGACCAACACCGGCTCCGCTCCGATGACGATGCTTTATTGCTACGGCCCGGCGGGCGACGTGGCGCACTGGAAACAAGAATTGGAAGGCACACTGCCGCGCGAGGGTATCGATGTTCCTGCCCTGCCCGAAGGCGCAACGGCGCAATGCACACTGAAGCCGGAATAAGTAAAGGAATTTAGCCACAGATTGACACAGATTACACAGATGAGGGCCAGAAATCATTTCAACGTCTTCCCTCGTCATCCGTTGATGAAGGCCTATTCACTGATCGTAAATTTAACCTTAATCCGTGTAATCTGTGTCAATCTGTGGCTAATTTTTTTCGACGTTTCTCTGCGACCTCTGCGTCCTCTGTGGTTAATCCGCCGTTAATAGCGAAAGAATAGCGACAAAGTTAGCGTAGCCGAAGGCTTTGCGTGCTATGAACATGGGAGAGTTTGGTATTAGCCAAAATAAAGCTTTACACTAACGAGCCATTTTTGTGCCAAAATAGAGGGTAACGTCAATTTATTTCCTCTCACTGCGCCATGCGACTCGACGACGCCTCGTTCGTTGACTTCTACGAAATTCTCGATATGGAGCGAAACGCCGCTCCCGACGCCTTGCGCCGGCGGATCTCCGCCCTCTATCTGGAAGCTCGCGTCAACCTCGATCACCAGAACCATCGCAAGCGTTTCTACTACGTAGAGTTGTACGAAACCCACCTGCCCCACGCCCGGTTGATTCTGCTCGACAAGAACAAACGCGCCGAGTATGACGAGGAATTGGCGCAATATTACGCCAGGAAAGGCACCCGGCCACCGGCCCCGCGCAAACCCCACGACGATACCAAGTTGGCTTTAACCGATCTGCCAGGCACTGCAACGGCCGATGTATCGTTTGACGATTTTGCCGACATGAGCGAGGGCATCCCCTTGCCCCCACCCATTCCGGTGCTGCGTATGGATGCCAATGAAGTGGAACGCCGCCGCGACCACAAGCGCCGCGAACTCATCAAACACGAACTAATTTCCGAAGGCACGAAATGGGGGTTGATTGCGGGGGCGGGCACGACGCTATGCGGTATCATCATGGCCTGGCTGCTTTACAACACCTCGCCCGGCAACATCACATTCCCCGCCGTGTTGTTCGTTCTCTTTGTCGGCACCAGTTTCCTGGCTTCGCGCAATGCCACCCGCTGGGCCAAGCGCCGCACCATCGGCTTTCTTTCGACAATGCCCTACGATGAGTTGCTGCGGCATTGCGGGCGTTAATAACACACCACATTGCAGCAATGAAACAGGAAACTTATTCTTGAGAGAAGCAGTTTTGGTTTTACCCTGAACAAAAAGCTGTGTTCTGGATCCCCGCCTGTGCGAGGATGACGGACGTGGGATGTTATCGGAAGCCGTCAAAGTCAGGTTGCCTCCCTGTCTACTGTCTACCTGCTGTAGAGGAAGATAATATCTGGGATTGGTTAATACGCTTAAATATCAAAGCTGATCGTTGTTGCGCAAACGATTAATAACCTTGCGCTGCTGCAGCGCTCCCCGCACCGTTTCCACGATGTAATATACGGCATAAAGCAGAACGGCGGCCATGAGAACTTTCAGTGCCAGCGTCCCGTAAGTCGTCACAGCCTGGTTGGCCATGCCGGTGGCGGCAATCTGGGATGCTTCCAGGTTCGTCATTATAAAGTACACCGCGCCCAGCGCCACAAAAATCAAAACGACGATCACTATCGGATGCATAGTTGGTTCTCCCGGCCTGAAAGATGTCGCAAAAACCTTAGTTTACGCGACCAATACCACATAGGATTCCCTTTTTACCACTATTTTAAACATTTTTCTTTACCAAATTTCATACCCGGTTAATTCGGCATGAGCTGATGCCCCACGGAACCCTGCCAGCCGTCGATGAGGAGCCAGAACAACATGAGGGCGATATCGCCCAATGCCAGGCCGATAAAAAACGGCCCGGCGCGCCGCACCACGTCCTGACCGCCAAAGCGCAACAAAAGAACTTTACACAGCCAGCCCAGAAAGATGGAAGTCCAGAGCTGGTCGAGCGCATAGGTGAGGGAAATGAGGTAGCCCAACGGATGCAGCGGGAAACCGGCAAAGCGCGCTCGGGCCAGCATCAATGCAATCGTCATCAAGGCGCCAGCGCCCAGCCATGTCCAGTTGAGCAGGCTTTCCCAAAACGTTTCGGGGAGCGGCGCACCCTGCACCGCCGTCACCACGCGCGGCGGCCATTTAGGACCGGCCACAGCCGACCAAGCGTTGAGCTGCAAACCGCCCGCCTCGTAGCCCAAGCGTACCCGCATCCAGATACCGATGGCAAACGCCACCACGGTTACCAGAGTAATCAGGCCGAGCAATGGCCGCAACGGAATCTTGCGGTCGCGCGCCAGCTTGAAGCTGTGGATGAAACTGGGCAGCAGGAAACCACGCAGGTCGTGAACTACAGCCGTCTGGATGAACGAAGCCGGGACCAGCGACGAAGCGGGCAGGAAACTGGCCCCGAAAAGCTGCGACATCGCGCCGAGGGGCATCCATTGGTGTTGGGCCAGCAGCACGCCGCCTTCGGCCACCAGGCGGGTGAGGGCGATGGCGATCACAAGATAGGAAATCCACAGCGCTAAGGCGACATCAAGACGCACACCTGCCGCCATGCTCCAGCCCAGAAGAACCAGGAAACAGGCTATAAATCCCCAGAAGGCCAGCGGATAAGAAACCGCTTCATCGCGCTCGCCCGGCATAGCACGCTGCCTGCCGAAGGCGCGCCGCAACACCATTTGCCAGTGGCCGCGCCCTATCCAGAACAAAAAGCCGGTGTAAGCGAAGAAGGCCCCGATGCGCGCATAGCTCATGAAAGCGGGCATGCCGGAAAAACCGGGAATGCGCGGCAGGGTCTGCGGCGGGTAGCCCAGCGCCCAGGCCAGCACGAATTGGAATTTGGTGAGCCAGAAAAACGCCCACAGCGAAAAAGCGATTTCACTGGAGATGAAGAAGGTGATGCCCACCACTGCAGGCCACACCACCAGCGGCACGTCGCCGATCTGGTTCCAGGGCGCTTCGGTGAGAAAAGCCGTGCTGGGCAGCGAGAGCGGAATGGCAGGCACATCGGGAAAGTAGAAATGCAGGCCGTTGACGATTTGAATGAAGCCCGAAAGAGCCGCGCCGCACCAGAACACCCGGTTGGAAAAAAGAGAAGGCAAGCCGTTTTCGCTACCCTCCGTCATCGCCAAGGGGAACTTGAGCAGTGGGAAAGCCAGGGCTTCGTTATCGCTCCATTGGGCACGGAGCAGCACGGCCAGGAACGCCAGCAGGCCATAGGAAGCCAGAATCAGCACGCTCCATGCCACCAGCGGAGCCAGCCAGGCTTGCCAGGGCACGGTGGCGGCATTTCCCAGATACCACTGCGCCGCCACGGCCTTGCCGGTGGTGCCGTAGCCATCGACCAGCGCCGGGGAAAACCAGCTTTTGAGGTTGGGCAGCAAAAATTCGAGCCAGCCGTTTTCGGGGGTGGCAAAGTAGAACGGAGCCACCAGGCAAGCCACGAAAAAGTTCTCCGCACCATGTCCGGGCACCAGGCAGGCGAACAAACAGGCAATATAGACGGTGAGCATCTCGTTGCGCGAAAGTGCTCCGCGCTTCCACACCCAGTGCAAAACAGGGTTGACGACCAACACCAGAAACAGCAACGCACCGATAGCCCCCGGCGGAAAATGCGTGGCACCGAGAAAGGTATTGGAGAACTTGAGGTCGATAATCGGCTCGGCGTAACCGAAGAAACCGGCTAACAACAAACAAAGCAGCACCACGCGCGGCGTGACGGCGTGCGGAGAACTGCTGACGGCCTCTGGATTGTCTGGTGAAGAATGTTTAAGCACCGCGCGCAATTTTACCTGAGTTGCAGAAAATACTCACGCCGCATTTGCGTCATTGCCCTATAAACTAACAAACCGCTATGACGCCGCTCACTGCCGATCCTGCCCTGCAAGATGCCCTGAATCTCATCGCCGCCACCCCTGGCTATCAGCGCCACGCCGATGAATTGCGCCAGTTAGCCGCGCGCAACCGCATTCGCTTTCATGCCGAGATGGAAGACCGCGCCCAGGCCGGGTTGACCAAAACCATCACCCTGGGGCGTGAAGCACTGGAGTCACATCCGCTGTCGCTGGCTCAAACCCTGGTGCATGAGCTTTACCATCTGCATCAGAACCCTTTCCTCAAAACCGTTTCGTTCTGGCATGGTGTGGCGACCGGAAAGGCCGTAATGCGCCGCTATGAACAGCCTGCTTATCGCGCGGCATACGAATTTCTGGAAACAGTAAAGATGTCTCAACCGGGGTTGGCGGCCTTTGCACAGAGTGAGCAGAATGCAATTAGTCAAGTATTTGCCGAGGGCTATGGCGGCAAGTTGTGAGACGACTCTTTTGGAGTGCGGTGACTTGTCACCGCGAGGACATAACAACAACGTCTTCATTCTCATAAAACGCCGACACGGCGCGGTGACAAGTCACCGCACTCCAAAACGACGGCAGCAACGCAGCGTTTGTTATTAACTGAAGGGCGATGAGCAACCAGCCCGAACCCGTCACTGTTTTTGAAGCCGCCGGAGGCCAGCCTGCTTTCGAACGCATTATCGACCGTTTTTACACAGGCATTGAAAGCGATGCGCTACTCCGCCCGATGTATCCCGCCGACCTCACCGAGAGCCGACGCCACATGGTGCTGTTTTTAATGCAGTATTTCGGCGGCCCCGGCACCTATTCGCAAGAGCGCGGCCACCCTCGCCTGCGCATGCGCCACGCGCCTTATGCCATCGGCGTGCCCGAGCGCGACGCCTGGATGAAGCACATGACCAGCGCAGTGAAAGCAGAGGGGTTAGCGCCCCAGGTCGAAGCCATTATGATGGAATATTTCGAGCGCGCGGCGACGTTTATGATGAACCGTTAGAGAATGAGGAACCGCGCGCGTGAGCGAGCCGGATTGTACAGGCATTAGGCTTAGCCCAGTTTGCCTCCGTTGCAGTTTAAGGAAGGCTTAGAACAAGCAAAACTCTTCCCCTATCCGACTTGCTAACGCGCGCGGTTCTTCAAGAACGCCAACTGTTGCAATCAATCACCTACGGTGGATATATCCCTGTGGGAATGTACTTATCAACTAAAGAAAGTAGTTGATTATTATATACGGCACAAATAACGCTAAAAAACGTGCAACACTGTCACACCTGGCCCTGCGGCCCCTGCCACCAGGCACAAAAAAACCCACCTCGAGAGAGAGGCGGGCGGCATTTTGGAGTGCGGTGACTTGTCACCGCGTCGTGTCGGAGTTTTGTTGGAAGGAAGACGGTGAGATCAGCTTCTTGTGACTCTGTGACAGTTGAGTTCAAAAACTCGGATTTAAAAGTCACACCATCTTTTTTGTGACAGTTAAGAACGGCTTTTCTCCACCAAGTGTTACAAGTTTTCCCACTGCAATATCTGAAACTAGAAAAAAGATGTAACTCTGTAACTTTGTAACAGTTGAGTTCAAAAACATAGTTTTAAAAGTTACACGGGCTTTTTTGTAACAGTTGAAAACATCTTTTCCCACCAACGGTTGCACTGTTGCATGTTTTTCCCACCTCTTTGCACTCCACCGGAAAAATGGTGCCACTTTGCAACAATGCAACAGTTGAGATCAAATAGGAGCTTTGAAAAGTTGCATGGCTCAAAATGCAACAGTCAAAAGGCGTAATATTGCTTCGAAACGTCTTTTACGGGGGATTTTTTTGGGATGGGGGACACCTTAATTATATCACAAATCAGCCTAAAATTCACCCCTCACCAACGCAAAAGGCACAGCGCGAAATAAAACACGCCGTGCCCTTCTGCATTCTGCCTTTTGACTTCTGCCTTATTTCAACGCTTCTACCACCGGCGCCCCAATACTACCGTTGGGCTGCTGAATTTTAAGCAAAGCCGCCAGCGTGGGGGCGATATCGGTCATGTTCACCGGACGCGAAGTCTTGCCCGGCTTGATGCCCCAGCCCATGAGCACGAACGGGATGTGGGCATCGTAGGGATTCCAGGACGAGTGCGTGGTGCCGGTGGGGCGGGCCGAGCCGCTGCTATACCAGGCCGGTTGCAGAATGATTTGCACCGCGCCGCTGCGATGGCGGTTGTAGCCGTTAGTGATGCGTTCGCGGAGCACGGCCGGAACGGTAGAGGTTTGGGCGGCTTCCATATCCACGGCGTAGGCGATGCCCTCCTGGGTTTCCAGGAAGCGAATGCTGGCCTGCTTGATTTTCTGAAGATCGAGCTTCTTCTCTTCAATGAGCTTCCAGTTATAAGTCACCTGGTAGTTCATCAGGTTCACCACTAACCGCTCTTCCCCAAATAGCTCTTGCAAGTGGCTGTTGAGCGCTTTTTGCGTTGCACCGGAGTTCCAGGCACCGGCGGCCATTTTATGGTCTTTCATGAAGGTGACGTTGTGCGCCGCGCCGTGGTCGGCACTCAGAAACACCGTATATTGGCCTTTACCGACTTCTTTATCGAGATAATCGAAGAAAGCCGCCATGTCGCGGTCGAGGCGCAGATACATATCCTCGATTTCCACTGCATTGGGACCGAACTGGTGGCCGATATAATCGGGGGAAGAAAGGCTCACCGCCAGGAAATCGGTCACGTCGCGCTGGCCCATGCGTTCGTGTTTGACTGCGGCCTTGGCCATATCGAGGGTGTAGCTGTTGCCAAAGGGCGTGCTGCGGATGATGCCCGCACCGCCTTCTTTGTAGAGTTTGGCAGTATCAATGGGAAAAACCGGGGCATCGGTTCCGGCAAATTTGCCTTCAAACTCGTTGCGGTCGGGCGAGCTCTGGCGGTAGGTGGAGAGGGGGTAAAGCGTGTTCCAGCCGTCCTTCAGGTATTTTTCGACCGAGTTTTCACGATTAAACTGCGCCACCCAGGCCGGGAGTTTTTGCATGTACCAGGTCGAAGAGATCCAACCACCACTCTGGGCATCGAACCAATAGGCCGCATCGGCTGCGTGCCCGGCGGGCAAGATGCTGCCGCGGTCTTTAATGGCGATGCCGATGACCTTGGAGCGGAAGTTGGTCGCCAGCTTCAGTTCATCGGTAATGGTACTGGTGAGCAGGTTGCGCGGCGACATCTGTCCGGCTTTGGAATCGCTACCCACAGTTTGCACCTGGTCGTCTCCGGCGCAATACATCACTTGCCCGGTGCTATTATTGATAAAGTTATTGCCCGCAATGCCGTGAATCGAAGGCACACTGCCGGTGTAGATGGTAGCATGGCCGATCGCGGTGACGGTGGGGATGTAATTGATATTGGTGTTTTCGGCGCTAAAGCCTTCGCGGAGCATGCGTTTGAAGCCACCGTTGCCGTAGCGATCGGAGTAGCGGTAGAGATAATCCCAGCGCATCTGGTCGGCCACGATGCCGACGACTAATTTAGGGCGGGGCAGTTTTCCCTCGGCCTGCTGGCGCTGGGCCTGTGCGGGCAGGCTCAAAACCAGCAAAAACAAAACAAACAACCAACGGCGACAAGCAACGACAGTTTTCATGAGAAGACACCTACTTAACGTTTCTACAATTCAATTTAGCGTTAGCACCCTAAATCTATGTTAAACCCGGCGGCGCGGTTTGTAGAGCAATACCACGACAGTCCATAATGACGCCCCTGCTGCCATGAACAAACGCCAGCGCCAATCGGACATCACAAAAAACATGGTGAATCCGATGGAAAGCCACACGAAAGCGATAATGACCAGCTTGGTTTTCAGAGGAAGCTCTCTGCCTTCGCGAAAACTCTGGATATACGGCCCTAATAGCTTATGGCCCATCAGCCAATGATAGAGCTTATCGGAACTGCGCACGAAGCAGGCGGCTGAGAGGAGGAGGAATGGAGTGGTCGGCAGCAGCGGTAGGAAAGCGCCCAGAATACCAAGACCGAGAGAGATGATCCCGACGCAGATGAGGAAAATACGGCGTAACTGCGAAAACTTCATGAAGTGGTTTTGAGGCGGCTGTTTCTTTTAAAAATTCCCTTTGCCGTTTCATGACCACGTTCGAGAGTAAACGTCCGAGTAGAGACGCGATTTATCGCGTCTTCCAAACGTAACGCCACCCCGGCATCCGCGTTCAGGAAACGATAACGCTCAAGACGCGATAAATCGCGTCTCTACGGTTAACGGCATACGACCCTAACAACAAAAAAGCGCAGCGTTCCGGCTTCGGAACCGCCACGCTTTTTCTTTCCGACTTCTCTTATTACTTCTTCGGTCGATACAAATGCGTGCTATGCCCGAAGAACACTTCTGCACTCTCCATCACGGTTTCACTCAGCGTCGGATGAGCGTGGATGGTCGCTTTCAAATCTTCAGCCGTTGCGCCCATTTCCAACGCCAACACGGCTTCGGCGATGAGTTCACCGGCACCGGCGCCACAGATACCCACGCCCAGCAGACGCTCGGTTCCCGGCTCGACGATGATTTTGGTGACGCCGTCGGTGCGGTCGAGGGTGAGGGCGCGACCCGAAGCTGCCCACGGGAAGCGGGCCACATCGACGGCTTTGCCTTGCTTGGCGGCCTGGGTTTCGGTGAGGCCGGCCCAGGCGATTTCCGGGTCGGTAAACACCACGGCCGGGATGGCGTTGGGCTGCCAGGCGGCCGGTTGGCCGATGATGGCTTCCACCGCGACGCGTGCTTCGTGAGCGGCTTTGTGGGCCAGCATAGGGTCGCCTGCCACATCGCCAATAGCGAAGATGCTTGGCTCCGCAGTGCGGCGTTGGGCGTTCACTTCGACGAACCCGCGCTGGTTCACCTTCACGGCGGTGCTTTCCAGCCCGAGGTTTTGCGAGTTGGGAGTGCGGCCAATTGACATCAGCACGCGGTCGAAGAGCTGTTCGGTCTGCTCGCCGTTTTCAGCTTCGAAGGTGGCGCGAATGCCGTTTTTCTCTTCCTTGAGCGAGAGTACTTTGGTCTTGAGTTTAATCGCTTCCAACTGGCCTTCGAGGCGCTTGTGGAGAATCTGCACCAGGTCGCGGTCGGCACCGGGCAGCAGGCCGTCGGTCATTTCCACAACCGAGACTTTGGAGCCAAGAGCACTGTAAACCGAACCCAACTCCAGGCCGATGTAGCCGCCGCCAATCACCAATAGCGACTTGGGAATATCGGGCAGGTCGAGCGCGGTGGTGGAATCGAGCATGCGCGGCGAATCGAGCCACAAAGCGCCCACGCGGGCCGGGCTGGAACCCGTAGCCAGAATGGCGTTTTCGAAAGTGAGGGTCGAGGTTTTGCCATCTACGCCTTCGATGGAGAGCGTATTGGCTCCGGTGAAGGTGGCGCGGCCCTGGATATAGTTGATTTTGCGCTGCTTGGTGAGCACACCCAACCCGCCGGTAAGCTTGTTGACTACGCTCTGCTTCCAATCGCGCAGTTTGTCGAGGTTGATCTTGGGCTTGCTGTATTCGATGCCCCAATCGGCAGCATGCTTGGTTTCGTTGAGCAGCTTCGCCACGTGCAGCAGCGCCTTGGAAGGAATGCAGCCGCGATAGAGGCAGACGCCGCCGGGGTTCTTTTCCAGTTCGACCAGGGTGACCTGTAAACCGAGGTCGGCGGCATAGAAGGCGGCGGCATAGCCACCGGGGCCGCCACCGATCACGACAAGTTGTGTTTTCTGTTCGCTCATGATTTATAAGATCAATTTTATCAATTCTCTGCTTATTTCTACGATGCGGGCCGCCTCAAAACTCCCCTCCCCCAGGGAGGGGTTGGGGGAGGGAGTCGGAGAATATAAATAACAATGAATGCTGAATTATGAACCGTAACCGTTCGACGTCGTTCATTCATCGTTCATAATTCATCGTTCAGCATTACTCTCCGACTCCCCCACCCAGCCTCCCCCTGAGGGGGAGGAGTTATGTTTTAGAATCGCTCGATGACTTCAAAGCATTTGGGACACACGATGGTCTTGGGCGCACGCGGCAGCACTTCCTCGCGCAATTTCCGCAATTTGGCCCGTTTCACTTCCACACTGGCCGTGCCGCGAAACACGTTCACCAACCAGCCAATGTAATAGAACCAGTTGATGTGAAATCCCCAGGTCGGTTCACCCCAGCCGTCATGCGACGGTGAATCGTTGACGTCGTCCTCGTGATAATTCGCGAGGTCGTACATCCGCCAGTGACGGCACTTGGGACAACTGCGGTTTTGCATCGGCACACCCGTTAATCATCGATATTTCCTGTAAAAGATTATACCGCGAAGCAGCACTGTGGCGCGTTTCGCGCAGGTTACAAATCGCCGGCAATATATACTGTCAGTTCATTGCTGCAATAGAACTCCCTTTCCTCGCTATGCCGCGACGCTCTGCTTATATTGAAATCATCGAAAACGAACTCTTACCGGTATTGCAACGCGATGAGCCGGAGCGAATCGTTTTGGCTGAAGCGCGTTACGGCCAGATGAAAAAGCAGAGTGCCGTTGCCGTCTCTCCCAACCCTCATAAAGGCCCGCGCAACGCCAAGCGCGGCTATAACTATGGCCGGGTGCGTGCCTATTGGCTGGAAGACCATTTGCTCGAATCTCACATGCCGCTGCTGCTCTTCGTTTATCGCGGCGAAGCCGATTTGCGCTGTGGCGACTACATCCTGCACGTACCCAAAGGCAAATTCGTGTTCATTCCCGGCGGGGTGCCGCGCTTCGATGGTAGCGCCTCGTTGCTCGACCTGGGCGACAACCCCCAGCGCTATGCCGACAGTATTCTTTTCCTGCCACGCGGCAACAATGTCGAAATCTGGCTCAATCACGACCGGGGCAACGAGCATATGCGTTCGCTTCCCTATGAGACGATTCTTACCATCGAACCCGAGTTGCCGCGCTTGCTCAACCGCATGCAAGATGAGATGCAGGAAAAACGCCACGGTTACCAGTCGATAGTCCAACGCACATTGGAAGTTTTCCTGCGCTTGGCGCTGCGCGATTTTCAGGAAGACAAAGCTTTTCACCCCCGCCGCCAGAATATCCAGCAACCCGATAGCGACGAGACGCATAACCCTATCACCCAGGCGCAGGAATATATCCGCGAGCACCTGCAGGAACACCTCACCCAGGAAAGCATGGCAAACAAAGTGCGCCTTTCCCGCACCCAGTTCATCAACCGCTTTCGCGATGAAACCGGCAAACCTTTCAACCAGTTCCTCATCGAGTGCCGGTTGGAACAAGCCATGTTGCTGCTGCGCACCACCGACCTGCCAGTGAACGTGGTGGGTGCCATGGTGGGCTATAAAACCTCGGGGTATTTCTACCGGATGTTCCAGCGTGAAACCGGTTTGCGCCCCACGGAGTACCGTCAGCAAAATAACGTACAATAAGCCGGTGTGGTGTACGATAAGTGCGTTTAAATCGAGGTTATGCGTGGCACAATTAGTATGTGACATTCACACAACCGGAGATGCCCCAATCATGAATATCCCGAAACAGAAATCATCACGCAAAGCTTTTACGCTCATCGAACTATTGGTCGTCATTGCGATCATCGCTATACTTGCCGCCATCCTCTTCCCGGTATTCGCCCGCGCCCGCGAAAATGCAAGGCGCACCAGTTGTTTGAGCAATATCAAACAGATTGGGTTGGGGGTAATGCAGTACCTTCAGGACTACGATGAAACATATCCCATGGCCTACAATGGTTTGAATACCAGTGGAAACCAGTATTGGAACGAGATTCTTCAGCCTTATATTAAGAGCACACAAGTATTCCGCTGTCCTTCTTCCGATATGACAGGGGTCGTGGGAAATTACGGTGCCATGCGCCAGGTCTTGCCGCTTTCCGGAGACAGCTTTTTGAAGTTGCCGGCTATTCAGGCTGCCGCGAGTGTCTACATGATTTTCGACTATGGCAATTACTACGCCTCGCCTTCGAACGTCATTACGAGCGGCACCAACTCCCAATACCTACCGGGCATGGGAATGAGCGGCGGCACTTGCACTAACGCAACAGTAGGCGGACCTATTAAATACGACGATTGCCAGACGGGGCGTCATTTTACCGGTGTCAACATGGCTTTTGCCGATGGACACGCTAAATGGCTTAAGAGTAGCATTATCGTTGCCGATGCAAAACATTACATCGCAACAGGTTCTCTCGCTGTGAGTGGCTGGAATCCCCGCACACCTCAATAGTCAATCGCTCGCTTTACGTGAATCTATTGAAATTTCCCTGATTGGGTTCTGCTTAATCGGGGAAATTCGTCTTAGCTAAACTTTTCGCACCGCAATCTCATCGGATGAAAATCACTTCCTTTAACCGTAACTTTCTGGGAATCGCCGTCACTGTCATCGCCTCGGGGAGCTTTTGCGCCGCCCACGCTCAGGACGTTTGGGGCACAACGCCGCTCGGCCCCAATATCCCCAAGCCGCAGGCCGTAACTGCGCCGATTAAAAAGAAACTGGAAACCCGCCTCAAAACGTATCCGGTGAGTGGCCCAAAACTCAGCTTTGTGGAAAACGGCACCGCGCGCGCTGCGATCGTACATCCGCAAAATGCCAATAGCTCGGAAAAAGCCGCCGCCGCTGTGTTACAGCAAGTTTTCCGTGAAATGTCGGGCACTACACTTCCGATGGTGGCCGATAATGCCCTTAATGCCGCCAACTATGCCACCCTCATTTCCGTGGGCAACACCACCCTGGCACAGCAGCAGAAAATCAGCGCCGAGGAACTGGGCAAAGACGGTTACCGCCTGCAAACTGCGGGCAACACTTTGTTTATCATCGGTAAAGATGACAATCCGGCTACGCCGCGCATGGTTGGAGGCCGTTCTATCGAGGCCAACGGCACCCGCAACGGGGCCTATGCCCTGCTCGAACGCCATTTTGGCTGCCGCTGGCTGTGGCCGGGGCAGGCGGGTGGCGAAATTTTCCCGGCACAGAAGACCATCACCCTCAACCCGCTGCACGAAACCGACCAGCCCGCTCTGGCGCAACGCGGCATTCGCAATTATTATCCCGAAAAAGGCGGTAGCTCCAGTGGCAGACGGCAGCAGCAGGCCGCTCTCACCCCGCTCGGCAAAAGCTACACGCAGTTCGTGCGCAAAGCGACCAAATCGGGAGAATGGTTTCAGGCCATGCGTTTGGGGACATCGATGGAACTCAACGTCGGCCACAGCTACGGCGATTACTGGCAAAAATACAAGGACACCCACCCCGAATGGTTCGCCTTGCAGGCCGATGGCACCCGCAATCAGGACCGCATCCCGGCACAAAGCGTGCGCGCCCAGCTTTGTGTGAGCAATGAATCTCTCATTCAACATGTCGCTGCCGAAGCGATTCGCAAATTCGACGAGAATCCCGAGTTGGAAACGGTCTCCATCGCGCCCAACGACGGCAGCTACCCCAGCTTCTGCCTGTGTGAAGTCTGCCGCCGCCTCGACCCGCCCGGCGGCGATCCGGCTTCGTTTTCAATTATCGATAACACCGGCAAAGCCACGCGCATCACCTACGTTTCGCTCACCGACCGTTACACACTTTTCCACCGGAAAGTCGGTGAGATCGTGGCTCAGAAATATCCCCATAAAAAGCTGGGCACTTATGCCTACAGCACCTACAGTTCACCACCGCACTACGCCAGGCTCACTCCCAACATCATCATCTCCTATGTCGGCCTGAGCTATTTCAACGAAGACCAGCGCAAGCTCGATCGGGAAAGTTGGGATGCCTGGGCCAATGTCGCCTCGGAAATTCAACTGCGCCCCAACGCCCTGTTGGGCGGCTACGGCATTCCGGCGGTGTTCACCCGCAAGCTAAGTGAAGATATCAAACACGCCTACCAGACCGGGATGATCGGTGCCGACTTCGACACCCTCACCCACGACTGGGCCGGGCGCGGGCTGAACTACTACGTGCTGGCCAAACTATTGTGGGACCCGTCGCAGGATTTGGACGCCATCATCAAGGATTACTGCGACGCCGGTTTTGGCCCGGCTTCAACCACCATCCAGAACTACTTTGCCGCTCTGGAACAACTGACCGATAAAACCGCCCAGGCTGCCGCCGATGCCTCGCGCACCGAAGACGGTATCAGCGGCGTCCGTGGCATTGTGACGCTGATTGGCCGCAATTACACCGACGAGGCCATCGATAATCTGCAAGCCATTTTGGACAAAGCCAAAGAGGATGCAACCGGCAACCCGGCTGTGCTCAAGCGCATCGAGTTTCTGGAACAGGGCTTACGCTTTGCCCGCGTCGAAGCCGGTTGGTATCGCGCCTACACCGCTCCCGCTACGCCCGAGAAGAAACAAAAAGTTACCGATGCCTTAAACCGACGCTGGAGTGTGATGGAAGATATTTACGAAAACCACTTCTACGCCCAGAGCATCATTTCGACTTACTACCGTTTAGGCGGCATGGCCAGGGAATACGACTGGGCACCCGCTGTGCAAAAACAAGCGCAATAATAATGAGATCTGTCGTATTATGGCCCGCTGGCACCTCGCCAGCGGGCCATAATAGTGTCGTGGAGTGTGTTGCTTAGCAGCATCGAAACAAAAAACGTACAATAAATCAGTGCAAAGTACGATAAGTGAGTTTAATGCGTCGTTTTGCGGGGCACAATCATTAGACAACAATCACCTTAACCGGAGATAAATCTAACATGAACACCTCAAAAGCTAAATCGGTTCGTAAAGCCTTCACACTCATAGAACTTTTGGTCGTCATTGCGATCATAGCCATACTCGCCGCCATCCTCTTCCCGGTATTCGCCCGCGCCCGTGAGAATGCACGCCGGACAAGTTGTCTGAACAACATTAAGCAGATTGGGCTGGGAGTAATGCAATATCTCCAAGATTATGATGAAGTCTTCCCTAAGGCAGTCGATATTAGTGCCCCCGTCGGGTCTCAATTCTGGTTTCAAAATTTGCAACCCTATGTTAAAAGCACGCAGATTTTCACTTGCCCCAGTGCTCAAGAGACGGTCAACGGTTACGGTTCCTTGCGTGCCATTATGGGCATTAACACAGATGCCGATGTGCGACTCCCCACTCTCCAGGCCGCAGCCAGCATCTACATGATTTTCGATTATGGTCTCAATTATGCATCCGCCGGCAACGTTATCAGCAGTGGAACAAATAATCAATACTTACCAGGCATGGGAGAAAACGGCGGTGTTTGCAATAACTCAACAGCAACCGCCCAGCGTTACAAAGATTGCCTGTCTGGCCGTCATTTCAGTGGTGTCAACATGGCTTTTGCCGATGGACATGCCAAATGGCTCAAAAGCAGCGTTATTGTTGCCGATGCCAAACACTATGCCGCTACTGGGTCAACCGCCATCAGTGGCTGGAACCCCCGCACTCCTCAGTAATCCTTATAAAACCGATTCTTCTCACTCCATATGTTCAAGCCTATTTCTTATACCAGTCTGGCAACGCTTTTATTTTTCGCCCCCACCGTCTTAGCCGACACTGCCCAAATGCGCCAACTGGTGCCCGATGCGGGGCGCACCCGCGCTGCCGACCGCACCTATATCTTCTCGCGCTCACAGCTTAAATACGGCCTGGAAGCCGACAGCTACCTCAATCGCTGGGTTGATAGGCCGCTGTTCGTGAACCCGGAACTCAAAGAAGAAGGCGACGAAGGGCGTATTACCTATCCCAGTTTTCAACGCATTCAGCAAACCTATATCGACTATGGCCTCGACGGCATGGCGTTTTTCCCGGAAACCAGTGGACGGTCGCTGGCCTATGAATACACCAAGCGCAGCGGGAAAGACGGCTTTGCACTGCTGACGGAATTTACCGGCACCGACGGTAAACCCACCAAAAGCGAAGTGCTGAAAATGGCACTCGACAGCCCGGCTTCACTGCGTTTCAAGGGCAAGGTGGTCATCACTTCCTACAGTGCCGACCGCAAGCCGGTGGCCTACTGGACCAAGACTCTCGCCGACCTTAAGAAGCAGCACGGCGATAGCTTCTTCTTCCTGCCTTCCCTCTCCCGTTTTGCCGGTGAGTCGGCTTCGACCTGGCTCGATAAATTCAACGCCAACACCGTCACAGCGCAAGACGTCGCCAATATCAAAGCCGACCTGCGCGAATGGCTGCGCGCTACCGATGGCATCTACTTCGCCTCCATCAGTTCGGTGCGCGATAGCGACCGGCGCTTCAATTCCGAGTTCTACCGCGAGTTCGTCATCCGCATCATGCGTAGCGTGCTGGCCGAGCCGGAATTTACCGGCAAGTATTTTGGCTTGCAGGCGCAAGTGGGCCACGAAAATGTGACCCGTTTCGGCTATACCTTCGATAGCAACGCCACCAAAACCCTGCGCCAATCGCTGGTAACGGCCATCGAAGGCGAGGCCGATATCATCAACATCCCCGAATGGGACGAGCAAAACGAAAATACCAGCCTGCGCCCCACGGTTTATAACGGCACCTCGTCTGAGCGCATCATGCGCTATTACATGGCCGCGCAACGCAAAACCCCGCTGCAACCGCTGGCGCAAGACGATACCAGCGTTCCCAACCTCATCCTGAGCTATCGCAAGCAGTTGACGCTGGGCGAAGCGGTGGAACTGGAGTTGCTCAACATCCCTGACACCCCGCAAAGCGCCGCCTACAGCGTGCAGCTTTCGCTGGTGGATGGTAGCGGCAAAAGCGTCTATGAATCGCCGCGCCTCACCTTTGACGGCAAGGCGCTGGAAGAACACACCCTCACCGTGCCCAGCGAAACGTTCGCGGCCCATCGCATTCTCTCGCCGCGTTTACAGATAATAACCGGTAACCGCAACCAACAGTTCGGGGAAGGCTTGCACTACATCGAGCTGCGGCCCACCTGGAACTGGGATTACAAGTGGGTGAAAACACCCTTGCGCGACCTTTTGGCCGCGCAAGAGGTTTCGCTACAAGTTTCTGCGCCTGATGCCAACAAAACCCGCACCGCGACGGCCCGCTTTGCCACCAATGAACCACTGGCTTATGTCGAGCTGTTGGATAACGACGACGTGGTATATAGCGCCTCTGCCAACGACGAGTGGCGTGAGAATGCAGAGCAGATCGTTCTCAGCATTGCCTGGCAATCGCCGCACGCCACTTCCAGAGCTCTCACCGTGCCGGGCAGCATCACGCTGCAAAACGCCACCGGGCGTTGGCTGCCGTTTGGAGGCCGCAATGCCCCCAAGCTCCAAGGGCAGACTCTTTCCGGCATCAAATCGGGTGTGTGGCAGCGCCGGGTGCTGGTAGCGGTCCCCCGCAACGCGCTGGCGGCAGCTTCCCTGCAAATCGACCTGCCGGGAATTTACCAGGGCAACGTGAAGCTGCAAGAGATCATGGATAAAACCGTTTTCGCCATTCCCGGCCCGAACCGCTTCAATTTGGTGGTGAGCCACTACGTGCGCCAACTCGCCATGCCCAACCACCTCAAACAACAACAGGTGCAATTCAGTGTCCCGGTCCTCCCGGATTTGTCGAATTCGGTGTTGCACCTGCAAGCGATCGGCGTTTCCGGCAAGACTTATCGCAGCCAACCCGTGGTGCTGGGTGAGGCCACGGCGCAGACGAAAAAAATCGAGGTCTATTCCAACACCCGAAACGCCATCGTCACGGCCGATGTAGCTGCTGCCACCGTGCCGGATATTCGCTATGAATTCAATCCCGCCAACGGTTCGGCCCTGCTGACCGATGCCGGGCGGCCTTTCTGGGGCATCCTGGGCGGTTATTTCACCCAGGTCACCGAACGCGGCGGCGGCGAAACCGGCGACGGCACGCCGTTTATCAGCGACACCGGCTATCCCGAAAAAGCCGTCCAATCGGCCCCGGCCTGGGTGAAAGACGAAACCAACGCCGACGCTTTGCAGTTCGACGGCATCGGCACTTTCCTTTCCCTGCCCCAGGGCGTCACCCCGCGCCGCACCGGACACACCATCGAAATGGATATCAAACCCGAGAGCAGCACGGGTAAGCAAATCATCATCGCCCACCGCAGCTACTACCCCGGTTCGCTGACGGTCTACACTGAAAACGGCGTTCTCAAAGCCGACTTCCTGGGCGAGAAAAAATCGGCTTCTAACCTGAACTCGCAGTTAACGCTGCCCGCAGGGCAATGGTCGAAGCTGAAAATTCGTTGCAACCAGAATCAATTGATTTTCGAGGTAGATGGTAAGATATCGCGCACACTGACCGTGCCTGGCCCGGGAATTTATGAGACAGCTACTGTGGTTGGTGGGTATGGCGAGCATTGGTTTAAGGGGTTGATTAAGAGCTTGCGGATTAATCACCAGTTTTAACTTGTATTGCGGTAGGTATTTCATTGTATCTTACAAATTCTTGTCAACACTCGCAGTCTGTAAAATAATTATTTACGCACAATGACACTTGCAGGCAATGCCTTGAACTCAATTTGCGAACCCCGAGCGTGAGCGACGGGCACAAGCAATGAGCCCGGTAGAGCAAAGAAATCGTGCCCGTCGCTCACGCTCGGGGTTCGCAAATAAATGCATCCGCCCTGCGCGAAAGACAGGAAGCAATTTATTTTACAGACTATTAGGCCATAACAAATTTAATGCACCGATCTCTATTTAAGGAGATGTTTTGCAATGGTATCAATACTCTATAGAAAATTGCTATTGTTGTTCTTCAGTTGTCTGATCTCCTTGAATAGTTATGCACTTATTGCTCAAGCTAACGAAAATCAAACAAATTGGATGACTGAGACATGGAATGGCGATGAGTCTCTTTACAGTAACCTACGCCAGAAAGTTGAAAATAACCTTAATCAAAATAAAAGCGAGGATGCAGTAAGAATCAAAGTTAAGCACTATCAACGTTTGACAAAAATGAATCGTGATAACCCACAAGCACAATTCCAGGAGGCAATTGCGTTACATATCGCAATGAACCTCAAAACTCCCGGGTTGTCACAAAACCAACTCAATGCCATTGCATCTGCCCTTCGCCAAGCTAAGTCACCTCGGACATATGACTGGACGAGAGCGCGCTACCTGATAGAAAAACATATTAATATCTACGCGAAATACAAAGAAGTGGGTGAACGATTACTAAAGCGAAATCGCAATGATTATGATGTGAAGATCGTTCATCTTTACTCACTGGATATGCGTAAAGTCGAAGAACGCCAACCCGCCATTCAATATGGCAATGAACTAGTGCAAGCGTTCCCCAGAAATCCACGTTCACATGGTGCATTGGGCGATGTTTATCGACGCATCTGGGTCTCCAATAATATTGATCGAAGTGGTCCCAAAGTCAAATGGGCTGGTGGTAAAAGAGATCTCGCCTCACGCAAGAAAGCTCTTGAATCGTTTCGTAAAGCTTTGCAGTTTTTATCTCCCGATACTGAATTGCGTCGCACGATTGAACGAACAATAAAGGCTATGGAACAAGGACGTTACTAATTAACCACACGAAAAACCCCGCGAGTTTGATTGAACTCGCGGGGTTTTTCATGCTTTATTTATCGAGAGCGGTTCTCGTTAGGCATGGGCCTTGTAACGTCATCTTTTCTCGCTATTGATATTCTTCTTACTCTGTCATCTTCGCGCACGCGGGGATCCAGAAGTGACGGTTCTCCGGGTATAGAGGCACAAGCTCTATAGCCCAACCTTCAAACAAAAAGCCGTGTACTGGATCCCCGCGTCCGCGAGGATGACAAGCTACTAAGCCAACGCCCGCCAGTTACGATCGGGACTCTTCATCTCAAGCACTACCTGTCCAAATAGAGTTCACACCTAATGAAAACCGCTCTAGAAGTCTTGAGCTTCACACATCTAAAAATGCGAAGTTCTTACTCTGCACTCACAAATTCCTATCGCTCTAAAACATCCCGCAACACCGGCGTCAGCGTCTTCGCCATCTCCCAAAATCCTAAATCGGTGGGATGAGAGCCATCGACGGTTCCTTCCAAACTGGCTTCGCCCATTAACCGTGAGCCGTCTAAAAAGGTGATGTTTTTATCACCCTGTTTGCGGAGTTGCGCTACCGTATTGGCTTGCACCTGTGTTTTGCCCAACCGCTTTTCCAGCGACTCTTCGCTATAGAACTCATTCGCAGCCATGACGCGGGAGATCACCAGAATCGGCGTCTGTGCCTGTTTTTCGCGCAGGATACGGATGAATTCCGGCAGCGTTTCCTGCATCGCTTCCACGCTGGCGACATTGGCATCGTAATCGAGCACGTAACAGTCGACATCGGGGATTTCGCTGATGATATGAGCCAGGGCCGGTTCCCCCTTCCCATTCCCCGAAAAGCCGAGGTTGATACATTCGCGATTGAGGTTGCGGCTCAAGATGTTGGTAAACGCCATACCCGGCCGCGAGGCGCAGCCGCCCTGGGTGATGGAAGTGCCGTAGAAAACGATACGGCCGGAATGTTCGTAGGCGGGTGGTGCCAACACTTCACTGCCCGGCTCCACTCCCAGCCACACCTCTTCAACGCCCTGATAGAGCGGAAAATTCAAGGTGATGTGCTTGAGATCTATATTTTTTGAATCGAACAAACCGCACTCATATTCGCTGAGCGTGCGGTCGTAACGCGTGGTCGAGAAATAGCGCATCGCTCCCGGTGCGCCGATGTAACAATCGAAGCCGCACTGCCCGGTGGCGGGCATGTGATACATCCCTGCCGGTGCCGAGAGACGCACCCGGATTGCCAGGCGGGGAGAATTAGTCGAAAAGCGAATCTGCCCGCCAGCGGTGCAATTGGCCAACGAATCGACCGCAGTCGGTAACTCCCAGGCTGGGTTTTTCGGGAGACGGCGATAAATGCCTTCCTCTTCCAACCAGGCCAAACCGGTAATTTGTACCGGGCTTTGCAAGGGCGATATCCACTGCCAGTCTTTCCCATCCAGCCCTTGCACCTGCATGTTCTTGTCCAACTGATCCACGTTTTTCATCTCGCTACGTCTCGACTCGTCGGAATTCATTTTTTACCAGTCCTCTCAATTAACACCCGAACTCTTCCGTGTTCATAGCACGCAAAGCCTTCGGCTGCGCAAACTTCGTCGCAAGTTTGCGCAATTCTAAATTAGCCACAGATTAACACAGATTTCACAGATTGTGGGCAAAGAACCGTTTCAACTTTTCATCTCGTCATCCGTTGAAGATACGGTTTTCTTGATTATACCGCGCAACGAAAAGGGCATGAGAGCAGAATGGAAGCTCTCACGCCCTTAACAGCGAGGTAACGATGAATGCTGAACGATGAATATCGGCAACTACCATTCATCGTTCATAATTCATCATTCAAACTTGTCGTCCCCTACTCCGCATTATGCACAATCCGCAGATTACGCAGATGCCCTTCAAACCAGTTGCCTTTCCAGCCTTCGCCAAAGAGAGTGAAACCGAGGCTGCTGGCAGGCAGATTGAGCGGAAACGCCTGTGACTTCCCATTTACGCTCAGCACCATGTTTTCAAAGTCATAGCGCACTTTCACGGCCGACCACTGGTTGGCAGGGATGGCCAGTTCGGTGGCGAAGCGGTTGCCTTTCCAATCGGCATCGGGGAAGGTTGCCAGTAGCTTGCCGTCTTTAATTTCAAGTTGCAAGCCTTTCAGGCTACCCACAACACGGTTGACGACCAATACCTGATCTTTAGCTGACGCAGGCTTGATATCGAAGCTCATGGTAAACGCCCCGCGCCACGGCAAGGCTTCTCGCGGCAGTTCCAGATAGGTGCTTTTTCCGTTGAATTTCAGCGCGGTTTGTCCGTCGACCGTTTCCCATTCAGGAGCGGTGCGCTCGACATCGGCGGGAATCTGCCCGCGCAGTAAACCGTTGACGGTGCCGCGCCCGGTCGTGGTATTGCTATAACCGCCCAGGGTGGCCCAGAACGGCTGCCCGGCATTAGTGAGCAAAACAGCGCCGTGTTCGGGCGTGAAATCGTAGGTCAGGTCGGGGATGCGGTCCATACTTACCGGCACATCGACGCCGCGCTTTTGCACATCGGAATAAACCCGCAGGGGTTTCACACCCATTCTTCCCGTGACAGGAATTACCAACGGCTTGGAGCGGAATTGTTTGCCATCGGTTGTGATGAGGCGCAGGTGGAACTGTTCGGAAGAAATCTCCGGCCACACCGGGATGCTAAACGTTGCCTCTTTTTTGTTGAGCGGACGCGGCATATCGATGTGCCGATGATAGGGGCGCACCGAAAGATGTAAGCCGTTTTCGCCGCTCCGGGCAATGATCTTCTTTGCCAGCACGTCGCGCAGAGTCACCGAGAACTTGGCTTTATCGAAATTGAAATCGAGCTCGGCCTTATCGAGATCGGCTTTAGGCACGGCTAGATAAATCCAGCGCAAGTGCGCTGAGACCGGGGAGTTGAGCTGCACGCGATTGCCTTCGATCTCGGTTTCGGCCTTCTCCTGGTGCAGCGGCGTGCCGTTGGTGAGCCAGTGGGCGGTGGCGTTTTTCAGGGTGAGAGAACCTTTGATCTCCTGATCGTTCACCGAGCGATATTCCACCAGAAATAGCTCGCGGGTGGAGTCGGCGCGCCAGAACTCATCGGTGGGGTCGAAGGCATACACCTCGTCGTCATCGCCCAGCACTTCCACCAGAGCCAGGTTGTCCGGCGACTTCACTGACGCTGTTAGCATGGACGATTGGCCGTTTTGTGGCATGCCTTCCCAGGCGAACTTCACGTCAACGAGTTTGAGCACATCACGCAGCGGCTGCTTGATATAGAGGTGGTCCCAGTTCCAGGTTGCACGCAGTTGAACGTGCTGTAAACCGGCATCCAGCACTTGATCGCGGCCGTTATAACCGCGCACTACTAGCGAAGGCACCAGGGCACGCACGCCGGGGATGGTCTCGGTAGCCAGCGTCAAGCGCTGTTCCTGCAACTGGTTGGAATCGAACGCAACCGGCTCGAATTTCTTCACCACTTTGCCATGTTCATCAGCCAGCGTCAGTTCTGCGGTGTAGCGCCCCGGCGTGGCGGAATCGGGCACGTTGAGCAGTTCAAAAACCAGGTTTTCGCCAATCACCGCCGCTTTGCGGACGCTGAAGATGAGGTTGGGCACCGTCACATCATCGCCCGGCACCGGGGTGGGCGCTTTGCTTTTGATTTTGCTCATGTAGTAGCGCAAAATCCGCATGCTGGTGGTGCCGCCATGCAGCGTGGGACGGAAGCTGGTGTTCTCATTGACTTCATCCCATTCCGGCAGCAAAATGACATCGGGGCGGGCGTCCATCGCGGCCTCGAACGAACGGCGCAAGCTACGCGTACCGTCTTCGTGCAGGGTATTGCCCCGCTCGGGCGACATGTGCGAGCGATAAGCACTCAGCCCCAGATACTTATTCTGGTATTTCGGCTCGCTGAGCACGCTCTTGAACATCGGAATGAAGATGTCGCGGTAGAACTCACCATCGAAGCTGCGGTCTTTATTGCGCAACGCGGGCGGATAGTTGAAGTAGATGCCGTCGCAGACATCGAGATATTCGCGCAAAAATGCTTTCTCGACTTCAATGGCGGCGCGCGTAATCGGCTGCCCCGCCAGATAAGCAGGACGAAGCTTGGTGACGTTGGTCAGCGAGGGAAGAAACAAAAACGTATCGCCCACTTCGGCGCGGATACGGCTTAGAATATCTTTCCACTCCGCCGGTTTGAGCGCTTCAGCTCCATAGCTGGTGATAAGCAACTTGCCGTTAATGCGCGGTGCAAAGGGGTTTTTAAGCGCGCGGCGCACGATTTCGGTTTTCACCTCGACATGATCGGGAGTGAACGCCCCCACGAACTCAGGCAGCAACCCGACACCGGCCACACCGCTTTTCTCATGGACCTCGAACATCTCCATGCGGCCCTTGGTTTCGGGGAAAAAGGCAAGGCCGTCAATATCGTAATTGACGACCTCTTCGAGGATGCGCTTATAGCTGGTGGGCGAAGTGACGTAAGGATGTGAGATGCGATAATCGCGATTGACCAGCAGCGGCCGGTCGTTCCACTCGTGGTAGTAGTTTTTCTCCAACCCATATTTCATCTGCGTGCGGGAAAACACCAGTGGACGCGGAGTGAGCGGCTTGCGGGTATTGGCCTGGGCGCGCACTTCGTCTAATGCCTTTTTAGAATCGGCCATCGCCTGTTCGGGCGTGGCAGGCGCAGCCGCGGTGGCAACGGTTTCGAACAATTCCGTCGCCGAGAGATGCACTTCGCCTTTCAACTGCGAAATGATAATGGAGCCGCTCAGCACGGTGGTCTTCTCGCCGGTAATAAGCCCCTGGCGACGGGTGAGCCAATCTTTCTGCGTGGGTTTGAGTTCACGATAACGCACGCTTTCATTGTAATACGGCTGAATCGGCCGCTGCCCTTGAGCTTCGTGCTCGCGAATCATGATGCGCACATTGGCTGGAGATGCCAATTCCTGCGCGCGCAGCTTGTAGGTGGCGTGATAGGCCTTTTGCGGGGCGACAGCGAGCCAGCCCAAATCGAGCACGATGGTCGCAGCGGGGTCGGTGGAGGAGACGGAAAGAGTTTTGCCGTCTTCGATGACTTTGGTGGTGACACCGGGCAGTGGAGCGATGGTGTATTGAGAAGGGGCAACGGTGTGAACCGGCTTTTCCTGGGCTTGCAGCACACTTCCTGCCAACAACATTTGCGACAATGCAATAATTGCAACGGCAATAAATCTCATATGATTCTCTTCTTTAACAAGCAAATTACGGATTTAAATAGCTCCACGCCCCATAGAGTTCAGGAGCAGCTTTTAAGGCTTCAGATCTCACGACAGACGTTTTGAGCCATTTCACGTGCCCATCGGCAAAGGCCATATTGATGCCGCCGAAATGCCGTCCGCTCTGGCAATCTTTCTTAGGAAAACTGGCCGTCGCGCCACATATTTCGCCTTTGGCATCACCTAAACCAGGAATATATTGGTTCACACCGCTGGTTGGGCCGGGGGGAACGGTAATCGCATGGCCATAGGCCACCTGATAAACACCGGCATCCATCAATAAATAGGTTTTAGCCGCAGCTACGACTGCTGCCGAATGGACAATAGGTTCTGACGGTGAGTTTTCTGTGACCGGCATCATACGCCGGTTAGCACCATAATTATAAGCTGCAGGATGTCCGTCACCTGAAGGGCATACCAACGCTTGAATATTCTTATGGTACGGATAGATAATTTCGCCCCAAGTCCAGACGCCGCCGTACCACGAGGTCTGACCTGTCGGTGGCGGAGAAGTATTCGTAGAAAGGCTGCGCGGATAATATTCATCGTAATCCTGCACATACATCATGACCGCCAACCCCATCTGCTTGAGGTTGCTCTGGCAACTCGCCCGCCGCGCATTTTCCCGCGCGCGCGCAAAAACCGGAAAGAGTATCGACGCCAGGATAGCTATTATAGCAATAACTACCAATAATTCTATCAATGTAAAACCGTAACGAATCGGACGCTTCATCCGTGCCTCCCAAAGGGAATAAAAATAATGACAAATTTAGTATTCCCACTCTCAAGGCAGACATATCTTCTATATCGTCTGTAAGTGTTCTGAATCGTCTCTCTTTTGTGCATTCTGCTGGCGGTATTGTGCGGGAGACAAGCCGAAATGCTTTTTAAACAGCGTGTGAAAATGAGCAGGAGAGCGAAAACCGACAAATCCGGCAATATATGTCATCGTCCATTCCGTCTCCAACAAAAATTTCGATGCCTGTTCCAACCGCTTCTGGGTGAGATAGCCGATGACGGTTTGCCCAGTGTGTTGGCGAAAGCGGGCCGCCAACTGTGAACGCGACATGCCCACCTGCCGCGCCAATGCTTCGATGGTGATGGCGCTTTCGAAGTTCATATCCAAATACTGCGTTGCCATCGAAATCGGATCGTGGGTTCGCTCGCTGCGCGGCAATGAATAACCCCAGTGGGCCAAGGGCAGAAAATCATCGTTTTCAATGGCGCGCTGCACCTCCAGTAACAACAAGGTCATCAGGTGGCTGAGGATGAGAGGCGATTGGCCTTCTTCGCGCACGGCTTCATGATGGATAAAATCGAAAAATTGGCGCAAACGCTGGTCGCGGAAGAAAATGTTGCTCCAGGCGGGTGTGTAATGCTCATGGTCATTACAATGACACTGCCAGAAATGCAGATGCTCGCCAAAGGGACTCATCCACCAGACATCGCACTGGCGTTCCCGATGGTAATCCCGCAAGTGTCCCAATGCGCCATCCGGTTGGGGAGTGCCGGGAGGAATGAACAAAAACGTGCCGGTCGGCAAATTGAGTTCATAGTCGCCCAGTTCGATAGTCGCTTCACCGCTCGTCACACACAGTATCTTACCGATGCGTAACGCTGACAGATGATCGTCGGGCCAGGCTTTGGCAATCACTGTAGCGTTACGATACTGCCGGGGGATGCGATAAGAAACGGCCCGGCTTTTCATTTTGCGTGGATGCACTTCCACGCGCGGCGGCAATACTAAATCTTCAGCCCGTTCCCGTGCTATCACCCAGCGCAAAACACCCGGCTGTGTCCAACGCAGCAACTTCTCTGCCACCAGATTCCGCAGTTGAAGCGTTGTCGCTTGCGACTGCGGATCGTAGGTGTTGGGTAAAGGGTCCTTGCGGCTCAACTTACCAGCCCCATTTTCTGGCGCATACGTTCGATTCGCTCGGCGTAGTGTGGTGAGATAAGTGGCGGTTTATCTTTTTGACACACCAACTCGCCGCCTTCTACCAACCCGGCCTCGCGCGGTTCGAGCACACCGATGAGCTTCTCTCGCCACTCTTGCAGGGTGGCAACATGGGCCTCCTGCGCAGCCAGGTTTTCGGTTTCGTAACGGTCGTTTTGCAGGTCGAAGAGCTGCTCCTGGCCGGTGCGTGGGAACCAGATATATTTCCAGTTGCCGTCAGTGAGATATTGCATAGCGTTGTCGGGCGAATAGCTGGCGGTATGCTCGCCGTGAACGAATTCGCGCCACGGCGTTTTTTCGCCGCGCATCTGCCCAAGCACGCTTTTGCCATCGACGGTATCGGGAATTTCCACGCCGCAGGCATCGAGGATGGTGGGCATGACATCCTGCAAACACACCGGTGCTGCCGAGCGCTCTTGCACCTCTTGCTTCCAGCTTGCCGGTAGCGACACCAGGAACGGAATATGCGCCGAGCCTTCATACGCATAGGTTTTGCGCCACAGATGGTGGTCGCCCATCATGTCGCCGTGGTCGGAAACGAAGACAATCAGCGTATTCTGCAATGCCCCGATTTTAGTCAGGTAGCGGCGCACGCAGCCGATTTGGTGGTCGATGAAATTAATGTTGCCATAGTAAGCCGCACGTGCGCGCCGCACTTCTTCGGGTTTGCGCCGCCCGTGCCAGGCGTTGGGATCGGCGGCATCTTTGGGCACGTCGTGTACGTGCGCCCAGTCGCCGATAGCGGCTTCGGGCACTTCCTTCTTATCGTAGAGATCGAAGTAGTAGGGCGGCGCATCGTAGGGCGAATGCGGCCTTGCAAACGAGGTTTTAAGGAAGAAAGGTTTGGTGGGGTCGCGGCGTTGCAGGAAGCGGATGGATTCGGCTGCCGTCCACGCGGTCGGATGCAGATACTCCGGCAAATGCCAGGGGCGCGCCATCCACGAGTTCCAGTCGATGCCGTGGTCTTGCCGGTCGCACTCGGCGGGGCGGTTGGCTTTGAACCATTTCACATAGTCGGATTCAAAACCCGGATCGACCTCGCGCGATGATTCATCGAGCATTACGTTATGAAACCCCTGCAGCGAGCGTTGCGGATGAACGTGCATCTTGCCCACGCACTGGGTGTGATACCCGGCAACGGCCAGCGATTCGGGGAGAGTGTTTTCCAGGAGTTGGGCATTGCCCTGCCCGCCTCCCATGCCCAGGATGCCAACGTTCCAGGGGTCTTGCCCGGTCAGCAGCGAAGCCCTCGCCGGAATGCACGAAGGTGTGCAGGTATAACCGTTTTCAAAGACGGTGCCGTTGGCGGCGAAGTAATCGAGATTGACGGTTTCGATGGTCTCATTACCATAGCAACCCAGCGTATCCCAGCGCTGTTGATCGGTCATGATCAGCCAGACATTCGGCTTTTGCATTGGTGTTTTCTCCGAGATTGGCGTTTGGAGTACATTGTAACGCACTGTTTCGGACTGCCGTTGGTTTGGCTCACGCAGAGACGCAGAGGGCGCAGAGGGAAGGGAGGATCGGGCTGAGTGGCGCGCAACTCCCCGCCCTCAGGGAGAGGCTGGGTGGGGGATTTGAAGACTAACAGTTACATAAACTTCAATGAATGAGAAAGCTCCATGTCAGACCTCCCTCCCCCCAACCCCTCCCTGAGGGCTTACAATTACCCACATCTCCAGCGAATGAATTCGCGGCCGAAGGCTCTCCGGCCGCGATTTTAATCGCTGGAATGAGAAATTTAGCAATAAGGGGAGACATGTGGGTAATTGTAAACCTGAGGGAGGGGAGTTACGCTTCCTCAACCTCAACTTCTTCTCTCTGCGCCCTCTGCGTCTCTGCGTGAGTCCAAAATTTACATAGCAGTTTCCCACCGACGAGTCATCCCTTGATGCTGATGATTCACTCGCAATGCATGAAACTCTTCCGCCGTCCGCATCACTTCACCGGGCCGGGCCTGTGAGCGCACCAAAAAATCGGCTTCGGGTGGATAGCAGGCGACCGGCACGCCAGCGACATCATCGGCCACAACTTCACCTTCCAGCCGCGAAATAGGTGCGTTCGTAGGCAAAGCGGCGCTCTGGTAGCGCAAGTCCATGCTCCATCGCACCACGTCGGTGGTGTTTTCATAAGAAACGTGCGGCGTGCGGTTGGTCATCAGCAATGCCCCGCCACGCGGCACCGGCACGCATACTTGCTGTTCCAGCGACAGTTCTTCATCGGGGATGACGAGATATTCGCCTTTGGAATTATATGTGTGACGCAGCACCGGGCCTTTGTGCGCGCGGGGTAATACCCACATGCAGCCGCGTTCGGGCGTAGCATCAACCAGCGGAATCCACACGGTCAGCACCAGCGCTTTATCGCAATAAGGCTCGAAGTAGCCCGAATCCTGATGCCAGGGCACTGCGCCGAAATTGTAGTTGGGAATTTTCGGGCGCAAACGATAGACACTCGAAGCGATCACTTCCGGGCCGCAAAGCGCCTCGGCTAAATCGAGCAATTTGGGATGCGTGATGAGGCCAAAGAATGCCGGGCCGCTCAAACAGCCACCCCACATCGCGCGCGCCACCTTGTCGGTTTCCCGGCTGATGTGTGCCAGGCGTGTCTCGAAGCCGAACTCTTCGTAGGTATGCGAGAGTTCCCCGGCTTGCACCAATTCGCGAGCCAGGCGGTCTATTTCCGCCGTAATCTCTCCTTCCACAGCCTTCAGGTCGGCATCGCCAAAGACCTGTGGCACCATCAGGTAGCCTTCAGAATGAAACTGTTCCAGTTGCTGTTTGCCAAGCATATCGACCTCTTTCGTTATGATGAAACCAGCCGGAGAAGTTGCCTTCTCCGGCTGTATTTTACCCCGTGGGATGTTTGTTTAAACTTTTATTTCAGGAACCAAAAGCAACCAGGCGGAACTCGCCCCGTGGCACATCCAACGTCACGGTATTGCCTTTAATCGTTAAGGCTTTACCACCTACGGTTGCCTTTTTCGCCGTTTGAAAGGGCAGTGGCAAAGTAACCTTCGTCTGGGACGAATTATCGTAATTGCCGACCAAAACCAACGCCTCTTTCTCTGCAGCAAACGCCGTGTAGTGCAAGGTGGGGTTATCGCCCTGATAAGCCACCGGTTTGCCGCTTTGCAGCAGGGCCTCGTAAGGAGCCAGGGCTGCGAGGGCTTTGGAGTGGTAGTAGAAATCCATCGGCTCGAAATCGCCGAACCAGTAGTAGGTGAGGCCGCGCGAGCCATTGAGCACCGCTTCCAAGACCATCGATTCCAGCTTATGCGGTGCGAACTCGCCATAGGTGCCAGCCGAAAGCCAGGGGATGATCTGCTTGTTTTGCATCACGCCGGAATCGTAGCGAATACGTTCTTTCACCGCTATCGAACGGCCTTGCACGTAGAGCGAAGGCTGCGCCAGATCGACGATCTGCGGATAAATTTTGTCGAACTGCAGAATACTGTTGTAGATTTTGTTTTTGGGGTCGGCGTTATAGGTGCCCACCACCATTTGCTTACCCGGCACGGCAGCGCGCATGGCGGTGTTGAGGGTTTCGATGGTTTCTTTGCCGATATCGGTGGCAAAATCATTCCACTCTTTGCCGCTTGCCTTCCAGGCGGCAATCACGCGCGGGTCGCGCTTCGATTCGGCGGCCGGGCCATCCCAGAATTCGATGTCGTGGTAAACGTGGTCGGGCTGCACCAGCGCGGCTAACTCGGCCACGCGCTTGATTTCGTCCTGATAATACTTACCACGATAAAGAATGCTGACATGCTTGCCGCGCTTGCCGTCGATCTGATTATAGATCTGCTCGGCCTCGGCAGCATCGATCTTTCCAGCTTTATCGGCGGCCTGGATGGTATTCCACATTACGTGAAACGGCGACTCGTTGTAGAGCACTTTGTAACCCGTAGCGCGGGCCTGTTTGATAAATTCCAGGTTCTTGAGCGTGGCGGCGTTCCATTGCCCCTCTTTGTCTTTACCGTAATAACGGGGGAAGGTGGAGATATAGCCAAAACCCATTTTACGGAAATCGCGCAGGAAATTGGGCCACTCCTGCTGCACGGAATCGCCCATCCAGGCCAGGCTCACATCGAGGGCTTTGTTGGTCGGCACCTGGGGGATTTCAACGATCTGCAGTGGCGAAGAAATCGTATGTGAATCCTTACCCTGCACAGTCGCTGTCAAGGTCACTTTAACATCAGGGGCAAGACGAGCACCGGGAGTTTTTTCAATCCATAGCGGCCCTTCCGAACCCTGGCTGGAATAACCGTTATTGCGGTTAAATTTAAATTCATAGCTTTTGACACCGGGGCGCGAAGCAGCAACTTCGGTAAATTTGGGTTGCGATTGTGGCAATAGGTTAAGCCCCTCGGGTAAATCGAGCCGGTATCCCAGTTCGCCTTTGGCCAATTCCAGTTCGGTATTATTGAGCACCGTCAGCCAGTTTGGCGTGGCAATATTAGAAGTCACCACAAACGGTTCATGGCGGGGAAACACCACCAGGCCATCGGTGTAAACCTTTCCCACCGGATACTCGTTCAGGTTTTTGAGCGGAGTAGCCACCGGGGCTTTTTGCACCGAAATTTGGTCGGTGAAGAGACTGTTGACCGGGGTAACGCGCAAAGCAATATAACGTGCCCGCACCGGTTCGCGACACACCAGAGGCGCCATGTAGGCCTTGCCTTCTTCGGGGAAGTAGTAGCCGGTCTTGCCATCGGCCTGTTCTTTTTCAGCCGGATTGAGCTTCACCATGCGTTGCAACTGGTGGTATTGCTTCCCATCGACACTGGCTAAAAACTCGGCGGCACCGGGCAAACCAAGGGAACCCTGCTCGGTTCCACCCAACACGCGAATGGCGATTTGCCCCACCGGCTGCACTTCGCCCAGGTCGATGACCATCAAAGAACCACCAGAAGTTCCCGCCCCCAGATACCAGCCCACGGCGTCTTTTTGGAACCACACCCGGTCGTCGGCGCGGGTGGAGAGGTTGCCGTCGGTCAGGTCGTAGGGATCGTTCTCATCTGTCGTCAGGCCATAGTTAGGTTTGGGCGAGAAAAACACTTTTTTGCCGCGCGCCAACTCCTCGCCACTGGTGAGCTGCTTCCACTGCTCACGGGCCGCCCCGGCATTTTCGCCAACCTGATGCTGCCAATCGATTTGCGCCTGTGCCGGTAAAATTGAAATGCTCATCAGTCCTAATACCGCCAACCATTTGCTTGTTGTTTTCATAATGTCGATAAATTTTGTAAATCGGGCCTCGTTATTTGACTCGCGCCCACATATTGCCTTGATGTATCGTTCCGCCTTGCATGGTTGCCTCTGGCTTTAACCACTTCACATGCCCATCGTTAAAAAGATAGTTCCAGCCGTCAAAGTGCAACGTTTTACCAGGCATACCAGTATCTTGTCCATTAGCAGCGGCTGTCTGAACATATCCATATCCTCCAAAGACATTATGATAGCCAGACGTATCGCGAGAAGAAGGGCGCTCGGCTAAGAGAATGGTCGTGGCAGGGTTTGAAATTGCCGGAATTTTTACACCACGTAGAATATTAGCCGGTGTTAGAGTCGGATCAAAACCAAATACCGCCGATGCATACTCAAGACCGGCACCCGAAGGAGCACCCGGAGAATAATTCCCATGATAAGGCGGCATATACGTCCGGCCTCGTGTCGCCGAAGGACAACGGAAAATAAGAGGTTCGAAGCCTAATTCCACCTTAATTCCTGCATAGGGCGCAATAGCCTTATCCCAAACCACAACCCCTGGTGAGACTGCGGCCGAAGAACCAATAAACGGCAACCACTCGTCATAATCTTGTGTGTATTGGGCAAACGCCAAGCCCAACTGCTTCAAGTTGCTCTGGCAACCCGCTCGCCGCGCATTTTCCCGAGCACGCGCAAATACCGGAAACAGAATAGCCGCAAGAATAGCTATTATCGCTACAACGACAAGCAATTCTATCAGTGTAAAGGCCCTGCTTTTCGGCTTAAAACCGTATTTCCTATCATTGACTTGCCACATGTTCATCACTCCTTTCTATTCAGCCAAACGCTGGTTTTTTCTCATTCACGAACTATAACCGACTCTCCTTCCTTCAACTGCACCGCCATCACCATTTTTTGCGGTTCAAAAACCACACCCTGATTCACTTGCTGGGCCAATAAACGCACGGCGTTTGCCCCCAACTCACGCAAAGGCACTTTCACCGTGGTGAGCATCGGCGTGCTTAATTCGCTCACCTCGGTGCCGTCGAAGCCGATAACGCTCACATCAGCCGGCACGGAAATGCCTTTTTCGCGCAATGCTTTTATGACACCGATAGCGGTTTCATCGTTATGCGCCAGAATCGCCGTGCAGCCCAGTTCATGCCAATCGGTTTCCAGCCATTCTTGCATCACCTGTTCGCCGCATTGCCGATAGTTGTTGATGCCGCTACGGCCGATAACACGAAGCCAGTTTTCATCAGCCGGGATTCCCGCTTCTGCCAGCGCCGTCCGATAGCCTGCGATGCGCTGCCGTGAAATCGTATCGATGTCGGATGACACCAGGTAGGCGATGCGGCGATGCCCCTGCTCTATCAAATGCCGCGTGGCGATTTGAGTGCCATTAAAATCATCGGCCGCGACACAGGTGAAATCGGCCGTATGCTGAAAGAGCAGCACATTGGGAATATTCGCCGGGGGATTGAGCATATAGGCTTCTGTGGGGTGGCAATACATCAGAATCGCATCGGCTTTGCGGCAATCGCTCACATCTTCATCGTTGAGCCAGAGCAGTTCCAGGTTCTGTTGCTGCGCCTCGCTCCGAATGCCCGCCAGAAGCTCGGTGGTATAAGCACCGGATAACGGCTCTACGTGTAATAACAAACCTAAAGTGCCCACCGTCTGCACTGCTGGCCGCTCTGCAACGAAAGTGCGGCGGCCTTGTTCCCGCACAATCAGCCCATCTTTCTCCAACAGAGACTGTGCCTGGTTCACCGTGCTTAAACTGACACCGTATTGCGCTTGCAACTGAGCCACAGTCGGCATTTGAGCGCCAGGCAACAATTCACCCGAAGTGATCTGGGCGCGCAGCGTTTCGGCTAATTTCCAGTATTTGGGGACTTTGGGTTGTTGGTGAACTGTAGGCATAAGAATCAGGCAACTTTATCGCTTTATCGCAAAAGTTTAGATATTATACCCCGCAGATCTCATCGTTAAACATTTTTTTAGTTTTTTGGCTAAGCGTTTTCCAGACATATAGGAGAAAACCAGTAGGCCGAACTCTGTCTCACTCTCTTTAATACATACAAAATGCCCGAGCAGAGTATCTCTGCCCGGGCATTTCCAAACGGCAATTTTTGAGTTCTGTGGCAAAATCAGCCAGCAGTGAACTACACTTTATACGTACGCAGACACTCAATCCTCAATACGATGCACTTCCATGTTATCCATGTAGACCGTTTCATCCGGCGCATAATTTTCCATTTCAACCAGCACGCGAAGTGAAACCGCAGTTCCGGTATTGTCTTCAGGCAAAACAAAGGGAATCACTGCGTGATACCATTTACCGGGCTGTAGTGGGAGAGGAGTGGAAGGCAGTGCAAAACGCCCACCGAGATTTTCGCCCCTGGTTCCCAGAGCATGAATTACCATGCGAGCATCACCTTTTCGAGAAATTTCAGGCACATAAAAGCTGGCCGTAACCAGATAATTGCCGGGCTTGTAGGGATAGCGTTGATAAGGCCCGCCCAATTGCAAACCCTTGATTTTTAGGCTCATCGCTCCGTGGGCAACCTGTTCTGAAGAAACGGTCCATTCCGCTTGGCGATAGTTCGAATCATCTTTTCCATGATCCCAAAAAGTCCACCCCTGGTTCCCTTCCTCAAAAGAACCGTTGCTTGAGAGTAACTGGGGTTGACCATCCACGAATTTCAAAACTAATTTTGCTTGTTCGCAAATAGAACTCTTATCATTGGCAGCAAGTTCACGCAGTTTCTGCTCGACCCTGGCACTCTTTTTCGCCCAGGGCAGAAGATTCCACACCAACGATATGCCCCAGTTCTCTCCGTTAGTGGCCGGATATATCACGAAGAACGGAACACTCTCTTTAAAAAGCGGATCTTGCGCGAAAGCCTTCGTCAGTTCACGTCGTTTGCGCACCTGAAACATGACTCGTTCGGCTTGCTCCACCATCTCCAGAGCTGCTTCTTCGGTTTGCAGCGGAGCCTGCATTAACTGATGCTCGGCCTGATAATTAATGATGGATGCTTTATAAAACTCCCACATCTGCGTCAGCTTGGTAATGCGCGCTTTACGCGTCGGCGTATCAGCAAGTTTCAGTGCAGTTTCCAACGCGTTGTCAGAATCTTCGATGTACGATTGCGGCACACCCAGCAAATATTTTGGAGTGCCGTTCAGAAAGAGGATTTCTCTTTCATCGTGGTTTGCTGGCGACTTGAAAATATCGACCTTCCAGAACTTTTCCCAGATGTCATAAAAGGCTTTTAAACTCGGGGCCGCCTTGTGCCCGGCAAAGCGTTCGTACCAATCGTCGAGGAGGGCATCCACGTCTTGATTGGGGTTCCACAGCAGTTTCGCGTAAAGCCATGCCTTGGGGCCTTCGCCCCAGTTCGGGTACAATTCGGCAAACGAATACTTCACCTGGTTTTTTTCACCCCAGGCGAAGTTCTTTTGCAGACGATGGGAAAAGACACGCGGAATCAGGTAATTGCTACCGTAGGCATAATCATACCATCCCACAACCGCGCATATATTCGTCCAGCGCTTGGTCATTTGCTCACCCTGCACGCGCAACTTGGGGTCTTCCCAACGCATGCGGTCGTAGGTGATGAAAGGCACAATGCGGGGATGAATATTAACTTTGGTCGGTGGCTCAATGAGATTCATGTAAGCCAGAGTTCCAAACCATTTGTCGGGATACTTTTTCAACACGCGGGTCACGACCTCATTTGCCCAGGTGAAATACTCGTCCGACACATCTTCAATGTTTAAGAAATTCTTCTTGCCATTTCGACGGGATTTAGAGATTTCCGATTCATCCCACCGTGCAGAGTCGTTCATCCCCAAGGAAAAACTAACAGCCTGGGGGTTCTCTTCAAAATATTTTTCAATTTTAGCTACAGCAATATCGATTGTCATCGGATTGGACAGATTTGGGTTCCAACGATGATCTCTATCATCACGAGGTATGTATCTCTTCCCATTTAATATGGGATAGATTTCAGGATGCGTTTTACCAAATTCACTAACCGGGAATAATTTGAGCAAGTTATGATTAAAAACTATCCGGCCCCGCGCACGGTTAAAACGACCCCACCATCCCAAGTCGGTAGGTTTAGGCTTTCCATCGATATAGACGGGAGCAAACTCTCGAGACAGATAAACAGGTTCCTGAATAATGCGTGTTGCAGGAACATCAATCGTTTTATGCTGCGGCACATCAATACCCAATTCGGTGGGCATTAACCAACGCACACCAAGATAGCGCTCCAGGAAATCATAAACACCAAATTCCGTTCCCCAATCTCCTCCCCCCACAATGACATAATTTGAGTTATCTATGCCTTGTAGCAAGAAACCATCTTCATCCAGTTTGTCCCTGCCGAGCTTTAAGGCAACAACCTGCCGGGTTTGTCCGATGTGAATTACATTACCACTGGCTGCTGTTGCAACTAGTAATTTTGCTCCGGTGCTCCGTTGAATGTATTCTTGTAATATCGCTGCTGCATGTTTTTCACGTTCTGTAGCATTTTCAGGAATAACGATAGTTGCATTGGGGTTACCTTCCTCCACAAGACTAAAAGCCTGCACACCCATAGTAAAAAATAGCATGGCTCCGCCCATTAAAAAGAACCTTACAGCTACCCCAATACATATTTTTTTTCGTTTCATGACTATTTCCTTTTACATGTAAGGCGTTCCTAACGTCCCCACCAATACTTACTAAGCGATTGGGCATTTACTTCACTGCTTCCAGCCTTATCGTTTTCAAGAATATCACGCTTCATCCATTTCGCATGCCCATCCACCCAAAGGATGTTTGTGCCATCGAGGTGAATTGCAGTCATACGCGCAGGTGCTGTCGCACCGGAGGGCGTAGCGCCGGAGGTTGTCCAATCTGTGCCGAAGTAATCAAAACCATAGTACAGACTTGCGCGATTATTGGTGCCGCCCCACCAGCTCGGATAACACAGGTAATACCCCAAGGTATTCTCGCTGTTACCTGTTTCCGCCATCATAACCGTCTCTGAAGGGCGCGTTATGCCAGAGTCGCTGGCGTTGGTAAAGTTGGTGCGGCTCATCCAGTAGTTGTAGCCGTAAGAGATCATATTGTTCCAACCACCGGCGTAGAGAATTTTCGGACGGCTGGGGCAATTATAGACTTGCGCACTCTTGAGATACGGCTCTACTAACTGCGGCCAAAGCCGACCGGCTCCAGTGTGTATCAGGTAATTACCATCATTATCCTGGGCATACATTGCTACCCCGATTCCAATTTGTTTCAAATTACTCAAACAGCTCGAGCGCCTGGCATTTTCCCTGGCCCTGGAAAAGACTGGAAACAGAATTGCCGCCAGTATTGATATTATCGCTATGACAACTAATAATTCAATAAGGGTAAAACCTCTTCCCTTCCCTACGTAAAAACGCTTCAAAAGATTCGGACTCATTTTCGTTACTCCTTTTAACTTAATTTATCTCTCGCGAGCTAATTTCATCTAACTTTGCTGCTTAAACTTGCCGTCGATTCGCTTATTTTCAATTCTGCTGGCAGCATAAATATCTGGGGCTGGGATAAAACACCAGTTCGCACCTGATTCGCCAACAGCTCTACGGCTTTTGCACCTATCTCTTGCAACGGCACTGTAACCGTGGTGAGTCTCGGTGTGCTCAATTCGCTCACTTCTGTTCCATCGAAACCAACAACGCTTAAATCATCGGGCACGATAATGTTATGTGCTTTCAATGCTCTTATCATTCCGATGGCCGCTTCATCGTTAGGTGCCAAAATAGCCGTGCAACCCAATTCCGCCCAATCGGCTTCTAACCAATTTAGCATCGCCGTTTCTCCATCCAACCTATAGTTTCTGACTCCATTAGGCTTAAGGAAATGTATCCAGCGATCATCCATGCCAATACCGGCTTCCTCCAGAGCAGCCCGATAACCTGCCAAACGTTGGCACGAAATGGTATCGGAATCGGAGGACAGGATATAGGCAATACGGCGATGGCCCTGTTCCAGAAGGTGACGAGCAGCGACTTTCGCACCATTGAAGTCGTCAACCGCGATACAGGTGAAGTCAGAGGTATGCTGAAAGAGCAATACGATAGGCACATCAGCGGGAGGATTGAGTGCGTGGGCTACCGTAGAGTTACAGTACATCAGGAAAGCATCGGCTTGGCGGCAATCTCTCACATCCTCGTCGTTGAGCCATAACAACTCCAGCTTCTGTTGCCGTGCCGCTTGGCGAATACCGGTTAGCAACTCCGTGTTATATGCTCCCGTCAAAGACCCGATATGCAATAACAACCCCAGAGTCCCAAGAGTTTGTTTCACAGGCTGCCGTGCTACAAAATTTCCCCGACCCTGTATGCGTACAATCAACCCGTCGTTTTCCAATACTGTAACTGCCTGGTTAACCGTGCTCAGGCTGATGCCATACTGCGCTTGCATCTGCGCCACCGAGGATAACTGGGCACCAGGGGCTAACTCACCGGAAGCAATCTGCTCGCGCAGCACCTCGGCTAATTTCCAGTATTTGGGCATTCTGGGTTGTTGAAGAGTAGGCATGAGTTTAAAATAACTACCTCTTTCGCTCTATCGAAAGAGTGAATTCATTATACCCCTTTATGCTGGGGTTTAAACATTTATTTTGAAAGAAATCTCACGCAGAGGCGCAGAGGACGCAGAGAATTTTTAGAGTTGGTTGGCGATACGCTTGAAGCCGTCTTTAAGGTATTCGACGTTGAAGTTGATGAGGAGGCCGAGGCGTTTATCTGCTAAGCGGAGATAGGTGAGGAGTTGTTTGGAGTGAACAGGAGCGAGAGCTTCAACGGATTTTAACTCTACAATTACCAAGTCTTCTACAACTAAATCGATGCGATAACCCAAATCAAACTGCACACCTTTATAACGAACCGGTAATGAAACTTCCGTCTCGACGTGAAACCCGCGTTGGCGAAGTTCATACGCCAGTGCTGCGCAATAAACACTTTCCAGCAATCCCGGCCCTAACGTGCGATGGACTTCAATAGCCGCATCTAAGATAGCACCCGAGATTTCGTTATGTGTCATGTTTTGGAATCTCACGCAGAGACGCAGAGGTCGCAGAGTTTTTAGAGAGTTATGTGTGAGAGGGGAAAAACCATTCCCTACCCTCCTCTAAAATTTTCTCTGCGTTCTCTGCGTCTCTGCGTGAGTTAATTTCTAACTCTCCAGCGACAGCAAGAACGGTTCTTCCAGAGCCTCAGCAATGAAGCGTAGGAAGCGGGCACCGTCGGCACCGTCGATGACACGGTGATCGTAACTCAGGCACAGCGGTAGCATGAGGCGTGGCTCGAAAGCGTTGGTTTCCTTGTTCCACACCGGTTCCATGCCGCCACGGGCTACGCCCAAGATGGCGACTTCAGGGGTGTTCACAATGGGGGTGAACTGCGTGCCGCCGATGCCACCCAAATTGGTGAGGGTGAAGCAGCCGCCCTGCAACTCTTGCAGGCCGGTTTTCTTGTTGCGTGCCCGCTCGGCGATTTCGCCCAACTCAGCGGCAATGGCAAACAGGCTTTTCTGGTCGGCGTTGTGGATGACCGGCACCAGCAAACCGCGCTCGGTATCGACGGCCACGCCCACATTGTAGTACTTCTTGAGGATGAGCTGTTCGTTGGCCAGGTCGAGGCTGGAGTTGAACTGCGGGAATTTCTTCAAGGCCGCCACGATGACTTTGATGAGAATTGCGGTGACGGTGAGTTTGCCGCCCTGCTTTTCGGCCAGCGGCGAATACTTCTTGCGCAGCTTTTCGATGTTGGTGATATCGGCTTTATCGAACTGGGTGACATGCGGGGCCTGCCACGAACGCGTCATCTGGTTCGAAGTCGCACGGCGCACGTTGGAGAAGGCCTCGGTCTCGACGGGTCCGAACTTGGAGAAATCCGGCAGCGGCGCTGCAGGAACGCCAACCGACGCGCCGCCACCGCTGGAGAGAATTTCGCGGGCGCGGCTTTTGACATCGCTTTCGGAGATGCGCCCACCCGGTCCGGTGCCGGTGACCGACTGGATATCCAGCCCAATTTCCCGCGCAAAACGGCGGGTGGAAGGCGAAGCCGGAACCGGCGCATATTCATCGCCGCCAGCGACCGGGGTGGCCGGTGCAGGGACAGGCTTGGCCTTCTTTTCTTCTTTCTTCTCTTCTGCAGGCGCAGCAGCAGCCTCGGTTTCTACAGGTTCTTCACCGGTGGTGGGAGCCTCTTCTTCGCTCGCCTCTTCCTCAGCCGGAGCTTCTTCTTCGGCCGCTTCGCCACCGGCAGCGCTTTCATCGACGGAGAAAACTGCATCGCCAATGTTGACTTTCGCGCCTTCCTGCACGGCAATCGATTCAATTTTGCCGCTCACGGTGGAGGGCACTTCCAGCACCGCTTTATCGGTTTCGAGTTCCAGAACGTTCTGTCCCTCTTCAACCGTATCGCCCACGCTCACCAAAATCTTAACGAGCGTGCCACCATCGATACCATCGCCCAACACGGGCAAAACAAATTCAGTAGCCATAGGTTTCCTAATTTTTAACCACAGAGGTCACGGAGAACACAGAGGAGAAAAAAGTATTTCTAAAATCTCTGTGTTCTCCGTGTCCTCTGTGGTGAATCAAACTAAACAGTAAAAGGATTGGGTTTGTCGGGGTTGATGCCTAGGTCGATGACGGCTTTTTCGACGATGCCCCACTCCAGCTTGCCTTCGCGGGCCAGGCCGGTGAGGGTGGCCAGCGTGATGTAACGGGCATCGACTTCGAAGAAGTCGCGCAGAGCCACACGTCCGGCGCTGCGGCCAAAGCCATCGGTTCCCAGGCAGATGAACTCGCCCGGCACCCAGCGCGAAATCGATTCCGGCAACGCCTTCACATAGTCGCTGGCTGCCACAATGACGTCGGGGCCATCTTGCAGGCACTGGGTGACGTAGGGCACACGCTTCTCTTCTGTGGGATGCAACAGGTTCCAGCGTTCGCAGTCGAGGGCATCGACATACAGGTTTTTATAGCTGGTGGTGCTGAACACATCGGCATGCACGTTGTATTTCTCGGCCAGAATTTCCTGCGCCTTCACCGCTTCGTTGAGAATGGTGCCACTGCCCAGAATCTGGGCACGCAGCTTGGCGCTCTTTTTGGCGGCAGGCTTGAACTGATACAAGCCCTTGAGAATGCCTTCCTTGATGCCCGGGGTATCGGGCATGGCAGGCATGGCGTAGTTCTCGTTCATTACGGTGAGGTAGTAGAAGATGCTTTCGCCGTCTTCATACATCCGCTTGATTCCGTCTTGAATGATAACCGCCAACTCATAGGCATAGGCCGGGTCGTAGGCCATGCAGTTGGGAATCGGATAGACCGCAAGGTGCGAATGACCATCCTGATGCTGCAAACCTTCACCAGCCAGCGTGGTGCGTCCTGCCGTTCCACCCAGCAAGAAGCCCTTGGCACGGATGTCACCGGCCAACCAGAAGAGGTCGCCCACGCGCTGCGGACCGAACATCGAATAGTAGATGTAAAACGGAATCATATTCACGCCATGCGTGGAATAGGCCGTTCCGGCTGCCAGGAAGCTGGCCATCGAACCGGCTTCGTTGATGCCCTCTTCGAGAATCTGTCCGTCGGTGGCTTCTTTATAATAGACCAAACCGACTTTATCGACCGGTTCGTAGAGCTGGCCGATGTGCGAATAGATGCCAAAGCTCGCAATCAGGCCTTCCATACCGAAGGTGCGTGCTTCGTCGGGAACGATCGGCACCACCAACTTGCCGATTTCCTTATCGCGCATCAGCTTGTTAAGGATGGTCACGAACGCCTGCGTGGTGGATGGCGTGCGGTCGCCCGAACCGCCGTAGAACTCTTCGAACAGGCTCTCGTCCGGCGATTTAAAGGCCGGAGTCTCAGGGTTGCGCTTGGGCAGATAGCCGCCCAGCTCTTCGCGGCGCTTCTGCAGATATTTCATTTCCGGCGAATCGGGGGCCGGTTTGTAGAACGGGGTTTTAGAGACTTCCTCATCGGAAATCGGGATGGAGAAGCGGGCACGGAAAGCGCGCAGTTCGTCCTCGTTCATTTTCTTCTGCTGGTGAGAAATGTTCTTACCCTCACCGGCTTCACCCATGCCATAGCCCTTGATGGTCTTAGCGAGGATAACGGTCGGCGAACCGGTATTATCCATCGCGGCTTTGAAAGCGGCGTGGACTTTTTCGGGATCATGACCGCCGCGACGGATTTTATAAATCTCTTCGTCGCTCAGGTGCTCGACCATTTTCAACAGTTCAGGCGAGGTGCCGAAGAAATCCTTGCGCACATAATCGCCCGAGGAAACGGTGTATTTCTGATACTGGCCGTCGACGACTTCATTCATGCGATCGACCAGCACACCATCGGTATCGCGCTCCAGTAGTTCGTCCCAATCGCCGCCCCACAATACTTTGACGACGTTCCAACCGGCACCGCGGAAGAGGGTTTCGAGTTCCTGAATGATTTTGCCGTTGCCGCGCACCGGGCCATCGAGGCGCTGCAGATTGCAGTTGATAACCCAGACCAGGTTTTCCAGTTTCTCGCGCGCAGCCAGGGAAATCGCACCCAGGGTTTCGGGTTCATCGGTTTCGCCATCGCCCACGAAACACCACACGTGCGACTTGGCGGCGTCTTTAATCTTGCGGTCTTGCAGGTAGCGGTTGAAACGCGCCTGATAAATCGACATCAACGGGCCAAGCCCCATCGAAACGGTGGGGAACTGCCAGAAATCGGGCATCAGCCACGGATGAGGGTAGGAAGAAAGGCCGGGAGTATCGCGCAGTTCCTGACGGAAGTTGATGAGTTGGTCTTCGCTGATGCGGCCTTCGAGGAAGGCGCGGGCGTAGATACCGGGAGAGGCGTGGCCCTGAATGTAGATCTGGTCGGGGCCTTCGGGATGGTCGGCGCCTTTGAAGAAATGGTTGAACGCCACTTCGTAGAGTGTGGCAGCCGAAGCATAGGTAGAAATGTGCCCACCGTTTTCGCTCGATTCTTTATTCGCACGCACCACCATCGCCATGGCGTTCCAACGGATGATGTTGCGAATGCGCTGTTCGATTTCGAGGTCGCCAGGGTATTCCGGCTGCTCGTCGCGTGGAATGGTGTTGACGTAAGGAGTGTTGGCCGAGAACGGAATCTTGACACCCTTGCGGTGCGCGTAGCTTTCGAGTTGTTCGAGCAAGTGAGCCACACGCTCGGAACCGGCGTTTTGCAACACCCATTCCAGCGATTCGAGCCATTCGCGGGTCTCGGTGCGCTGTTCTTCGCTCACTACCGGAGCTTCTTTTTTGCCCTTGGCCGAGGTTTTGGCTGCGGCGGCCTGCCCTTTCGCGGAACTGTGGCCATTAGCAGGCTTCCCTGCACCGTTATTGTAAGTGCCGTTTTTCAAACCATCGACTGATTTAATAACGCCATCGACTGCGCTGTCATTTGCCATAAGGTCACGTCCCATCTTCCTATTATCCAACCCGTTTCGGAACGACCGACACGGTTTTAGTTCGTTTCAGTATAGCGTGTCCATCAAGCGGAAGTCCCCCGACAAAGCATGCTAACTCTTACAATTTACTAATGATTCAATAAAACGTGTTACGAGTGTGTTAACTTTCACGCATTAATCGCTCGCGCCCTGGCAAAAGCACGCGACAACTTTGATATGATTTATCGCTCAAGAACCCACGGAGAACAAAAGACCATGTCAGCTAAATATAGTTTCAAAGCCCTTGCCGCCTTCGCGACGCTACTGGGCACCGCACTCACTGCCCAGGCCGATCTCGACATAAACGGCGCCACCGGCCTCATCCTCAATCCCACTGCCAACATCGTCGCCAAAGGCAGCCCGGTGGTTCAGGCCAGCTACTATGATTTCGGCACCTTGGAAAACGACAAATACTACGGCGTGTTCGGCGCGGTGGGCGTTTCCGATAAATTGGAACTGAGCGGCGGTATCAATCGCTACCGCACCGATTTCGACCTCTGGCAGCGCAGCGATTTTGCCGTGGGAGCAAAATACCAGCTATTCTCCAAGCCCGAAAACGGCCTCAATGTGGCCGTGGGCGCAGGCATCAACCGCACCATGCAGCGCAACGTCCACGCCTACGTCGCAGCAACCAAAGCCCTGGGCAACCGCGAAAACCGCGCCCCCATCACCGGCACAGTCGGACTGCGTTGGGATCGTTTCCAGGCCGATGACGACTTCCGTTCGACTAAAGCCTCCGTCTTCGCCGGTCTCGAAGTGCCCCTCACCCGCCAGGGAGAATGGAGCGTGCTGGGAGAAATCCAGAGCAAAAACTATGAGAATTCCGACCCTGCCTACACCGCCCCGGTGAAATTCCCCTATTCCATCGGCGCGCGCTACCGCCCGCAAAACCAGCAGTTTTCCGTCACCGCTGGTGTGCAGCGCCAGGGTATCGTCACTGCTTACGGCGAGACAAAACCCAAGTTTTTCGTGCAGGCGGCTTATAGGTTCGGGAAGTAACTTCCTGCTGCATGGCGAAGAACCGCGCGCGTCAGCAAGCCGGATTGTTTCGACTTTTTGTTTATTTCAGGCGCCTGTTGGGGTGAGCATAATGCTTTACCCCGTCCACTTGCTGACGCGCGTGGTTCTTCCGTCAGCGAAATGCTCCTGAAAAAAGATGTTTAAAACATAAACAGAGTGGGTATAATAGTCATTGAACACGTGTTCAATGACTATTATGAGTGTCACTCAGAAAGAAATTGCCCAAAAATTGAATATCTCGCGCTCGCTGGTGGCCCGTGCCTTGAAAGGCTATGAAGAAGTTTCCCCAGCAACCCGGCAACGTGTTCGGGAAGCCGCTCGCGAGATGGGCTATGACGTGAACGCCAACCAGGCAGCCCGCTCACTGATTGCCAAACGCTACGGCCAAAAAGTGCAAACCGGCATCATCGCCGTCGCTTTTCCGCCACTGGTGAGTCCTTCGCCACACCACATGGTGTTCTTCGCGCCCTTGATGAAAGGCATTGAAAACGAAGCCGCCGCCCTGGGCCTGGAAATCTTCATTTTCAACGTGCGCCTGGGTGAACTGCCGCGCAGCATCCGGGAAGGCAATGTCGATGGTGTCATTTCCATCGGTTTTGCTCCCGAAGACGTTTCGGCCATTCGCGCCCTGGGTTTGCCCATCGTCACCTACCAGTCGGTCTGCCAAGACGCCCACAGCCTGATGGTTGAAGATCGCCGTGGCACCTACGAAACCACACGCCATCTGTTGGAGTTAGGCCATCGGGATATCGCTTACCTGGGTGTGACGTTGAAATATGAAAACGGCCTCACCGACGAAGAGCGGTTTCAGGGCTACTGCGATGCCTTGAATGAGTTCGGCGTTCCTTTACGGGAAGAATGGATCAGTACCAACCTCCCCTTTCCCGACACATCGAGCCACAAATACTGCTCCGGCTGCGGCGTGTGTGCGGCTTGCGCAGGTTGGCAAACCCTCAAAGCCCAAACCGGCACGGCACCGGGCCAGCAACCGCCTTTTACCGCCATCGTGTGCTACCATGATCCCATCGCGATGGGAGTGATGGACCATGCACTGGCCGAGGGGATTCACGTTCCCCGCGACCTGAGCATTGTCGGCTTCGACAACGTATCGCATCTCTACCATATGGAGCCTCATGTCACCTCGGTCAGTTTCGACCGTGAAGCCATGGGGCGTGCCGCCGTTCGTCTGCTGCATCAAGAAAACGAAAACAGCGATCCCCAACACCTGAAATTCCCGGTGCAACTGGAAGTGCACGGCTCAACGGCCCTCCCTGCGGCAAGCGACACCCGGAAGCTGTTCTCATGAACCAGGACGCATAACATGATTTAGAACACATTTTATTCAAGGAGACAATAACAATGACACCTGCCCTACGACTGCGCCGTTCACTTAGCGGCTTTACCTTGATTGAATTACTCGTTGTTATAGCTATTATAGGGATATTATCAGCCATCCTCTTTCCCGTTTTCACCAGGGCACGAGAGAATGCCAGGAGGGCAAGCTGCATGAGCAACCTCAAACAAATTGGCCTGGGCTTTCTGCAATACACGCAAGATTATGACGAGCGTTTCCCCCCGAATATCTGGGGACGATTAAATACCGCATCCACCTACACGCCCAGCACCGTACCCAACGCCTACACCATCTGTGACGGCAACACCTCATGCAGCACCTACTCCAGTTGGATCGATTCAATTTATCCCTACGTCAAAAGCACACAAGTCTTCACCTGCCCGTCACAATCGGTAACGGCCACCACCCGCTACCCATCCTACGGCTACAACGTAAGTATCGGCTGGGCCTCGACAGCCAGTGCAAACGGGGGAATCTCCAAAGCCCAGATCGTGCGGCCCGCCGAACTGGTGATGGCGCTCGACCTGTATTATCGCTACGGCATCTACTATGCTTACTCGGGCTCTTATGTTGCGCTGGCGGCAAATCCAAACAACATCTACTGGCCGCATCTCGATGGCGGCAATATCGCTTATGCCGATGGGCATGTGAAGTGGAATAAGCGCGGCAATGCCAACTATAATCGTCCCAACTGGAATCCGGCCAGCTAATATTGGTAGATAGTAGACGGGAGACAGGAAGGCAACCGGACGTTAATGTCATCTCGGATTCCGAACCATAAACACTATGAATAAAATCTTGCTTCTATTCCTCATTGTATTAACAATAGTTAGTCATTCCTCAGCACAAACCATGATATCGGCACCACCCCTGAAACTGGCACAAAATCAAAAAACCGCCTACGTCATCAGCCTGGCCGGTGATGCCACTGCCGTCGAGCAAACCGCCGCCGAGCAACTCCAAAAATATTTGCAAGAAGTAACCGGGGCCACTTTTCCCCTCAAGAAGGAAGACGAGGTCAAAAATGATACTCCACAAATTCTCGTCGGTGCCGGAACGCGCGTCCGGACACTTCTGCCCCGGCAGGATTGGGGTGCTTTAGGCAACGACGGTATCGTCATCAAAACCATCGGCACGCACCTGATTCTGGCCGGGGGACGGCCGCGCGGCACTCTGTATGCGGTGTTTCAATTTCTCCAGCAGCAAGTCGGTTGCCGTTGGTGGACGCCGGACGCCAGCACCATTCCCCGCAAAAGCACTCTTGAGATACCGGCGATAGACCTCACCTATGTTCCGCCGTTTAGCTATCGGGAAAACCTCACCACGCCTGCCCTCGATCCCGTTTTCGCTGCCATTTCCCACCAGAACGGGCATTTTCAGCGCATTGCGCCGGAATGGGGCGGGCATCATCAAATCCTGGGCTTCGTACACACTTTCACCCGCCTCCTGCCGCCGGAAAAATATTTCCAGCAGCATCCGGAATGGTATAGCGACCCGGCCAACAAAGGCTTGCCCTGCACGGCGGCCTCGAAAATGCCTTCGGCACATGACACACAGCTTTGCCTGTCGGCCCCCGGCGTGTTGGAAGAACTGACCCGCAATGCGCTCGACTGGATTAAGGAAAACCCACAGGCCGGCTATATTTCCATTTCCGAAACCGATGTCGCTCCCTACTGCCAGTGCGAAAAGTGCCGGGAATTTCTGCAGCGCGAAGGTTCTCAAGCCGGAATCATCGTGGATTTCGTGAACAAAGTCGCGGCTCGAATCGAGCGGCAATATCCCCACTTCATGGTGGAAACCCTGGCCTATCATGGCAGCGAGAAGCCACCCAAAACCGTGCGCCCGGCCCACAACGTCATCATTCGTCTGGCACCTATCGCGGCTGATTACGGCCATGCCCTTGATAGCGACTCCAACCAGGAGTCAAGGGAGAATATTCGTGGCTGGGCGGCCATTGCCCCCCACCTATTCGTGTGGAACTATGTCACCAACTTCCACTACGGCATGCTGCCCCACCCCAACCGCAAACATTTGGCCGACGACCTGCGCTTCTTTGCTACTCACAACGTTAAAGGCATTTTCGAGCAGGGCGACAATTTCACCAATAACGTCGGCGACTTCGTCTTCCTGCGGGCCTGGTTATTGGGACAACTGATGTGGAATCCGCAACTCGACCAGGACCAACTCACCGATGAGTTTTTGCGCGGTTATTATGGCGCGGCCGCACCGCACCTCAAGGAATATCTCAACGTAATCCAGAACTCGTTCGATGCCCAAAACCGGACGCTCTCGACTTTTAACAGCGACTTCTCTTTCCTGACCCTGGACGTGATGAACCAGGCAACACAATGCTTCGCCCGAGCCCTTGACGCTGTGAAAGGCGACGCCACTCTGACACGCCGTATCCTGCGCGAAAAAAACGCCGTGGATTTGGCCTGGATCGTTCGTTATAGACCACTCAAACGCACGGCCCTGCAGGAAAAAAAGCCTTTTCTCGGGCCCGCCGAGCCTCTCTCTGCCATTCAACAGTTCGCACAAAATGCTCGCAGTTTCGAAGTGCGCAACTACAGCGAAGGCGGCAAGTTCGAGCAGTACATTCCTTTGCTGGAACAGCAGTTCCCTCCGGCCGTGGCATTACCTGAGTTTGCGCAAAAATATGAAGAGAGCGCCGTCATCGACATTCAGCAAAACGACTTCCAACTCTACAGTAAGGGCAGCGGCACCGCTATCGTCGAAGACGCCCAGGCTTCCGACCAGCAGGCCGCCCGCCTGAGCGGCAAAGCCAACGGCTGGCTGATTCAGGCACCGCTCGACAAGATTTTCGATGCCGGTGAGAGCGCTGCCTGGCACGCGTATGCGCTCGTCCGCATTCAGCCCACGCCGGGTGCCGCTATCGAAAAAGACGCCTTGCAGATGGGGCTTTACGACACAGAAGAAAACCGCACGGTAAAAGTGTTGTCTCTTGCTTTGCAGAGTGTGGTTGGTGAGCAGTATCAGGTTATTGACCTGGGACAGAACTTGCTCCACGCCAAACAGTATTTCTGGCTGGCCTCGCTCAAGAATCCTGCGGTGGAGAATATCTATCTGGATCGGATTATTCTGATTCGACAGTAGCGATGGGGAAAGACGCGATAAATTGCGTCTCCCAAACGTCTTGCAACCTCAGCATAATAATTGTGAAGAAGATTATTACGCTCGGAGACGCGACAAATCGCGTCTCTACGGTTGCCTCGCACACTGACCGCCTGAATGCAAATCAGGTGGTCAACGAAATTTAAACCTCGGCGCTTTCCCGCAACATCGCCTCGCGCCGGGTTTGGATGAGAGCCTGAATCAACGGGTCAATTCGCCCTTCAATAATCTGGTCCAATGCATTGCTCTTCCAACCAATACGATGATCGGTAACACGGTTTTCGGGGAAGTTGTAGGTACGGATTTTGTCGGAACGGTCGCCGCTTTTGACCTGGGCGCGTCGGTTGGCATCGCGCTCGGCGGCTTGCTTTTCACGCTCGATTTCGTAGAGGCGCGAGCGCAACACGCGCATGGCTTTTTCGCGATTCTGGCGCAAGGAACGTTCGTCCTGACAGGTCACGATCATGCCGGTGGGCTTGTAGATGAGGCGCACCGCGGTTTCATTCTTCTGCACGCTCTGGCCACCGGCACCCGAGGCGCGCATGGTTTCCATCTCGATATCGCGTTCATCGATATCCACATCGACTTCCTCGGCTTCGGGCAACACGGCGACACTGGCTGCCGAAGTGTGGATGCGGCCTTTTTGCTCGGTCGCGGGAACGCGCTGCACGCGATGTACGCCGCTTTCGCCCTGCAAGGCTTCCCAGGCGCCATCGCCACTCAGTCCGAAGACGACTTCCTTAATACCGCCCATTTCCGCCTCGGAAAGCGACATGGGTTCCAGCCGCCAGCCGCGTTCTTCGGCGTAACGGGTGTACATACGGTAGAGGTCGCCCGCCCACAGCGCAGCTTCCTCGCCGCCGCTGCCCTGGCGGATTTCCACGATCACGTTGCGGTCGGCATCGGCATCGCGCGGGGCCAACAGCTCCCGCAGTTGCGCGGTGACCTGTTCCAGTTGGGGTTCGAGCGTCACGATGTCTTCCTGCGCCAATTCGCCCAGGTCGGGGTCGTTCAAGGTGGCACGAGCTTCATCGAGCGCGTTTTGCAACCGCTCTACTTCAGCAGCAGTGCGCGCGATGGGTTCGAGACGCGAACGCTCGCGCGCCACGCGTTCGAGCGTGGAGCTATCGGCCAGCACTGCCGGGTCGGAAAGCTGGTCGGTTAATTCGTCGAATTTTTTGGCAAGAACTTTGGCTTTATCCAGCATGGGTTTTAGAGAGTGTAGAAAATCGCAATAGGCTCGGGAACGATAAGCAGCACGCCGATAACGCGCAGCCGGATAAGGCGCGCGTTCGATGAGTGGAGATAGCTACAACCCGGCAGTGGCGTTGAGGAGATCCGGCGTTTCCTGCTGATTTTGTGGATTGGCAGTCTGCTGCGCCCGCTTTTGCTCGGCATCGATCACAATCTGCATCGCGACACAGGCCACTTCAAGCTGGCTGTCGTCGGGCTGGCGAGTGGAAAGGCGCTGCAACCACATGCCGGGAATCAAAACCAGTTTCGCCAGGCCACCCAACTGCGGGTTGACCGTCAGCTTGATGATTTCATAGGAAATACCGGCCACCAGCGGCATCAGCATGAAGCGCCAACCGATGCGCAGCCAATGCTCGTCGGGCCAGGGCAGGCACAAGAAACAGGCAATGGAGACGAAAACCGTGAGCAAGGCAAAGCCGGTGCCGCAACGAGGGTGGGGCGTATCGAAGGGCCGGGCATTTTCCGGGGTGAGTGGCAAATGGTTTTCCGCCGCATACACGACTTTATGCTCGGCGCCGTGATATTCAAAAACACGCCGGATATTTTTACGCAGCCCGATGAGCCAGATGTAGATCACCAGGAAAGTCAGCTTGACGCATCCCTCGAACAAGTTGAGCGCAACCAGGTTGCTGGTGTAGTGGCGCAGCGTCCAATCGGCTATCAGGTTGGGCATCATCACGAAGATGCAAAAACCGAGGCCCAGCGAACCGGCAACGGTGAGCAGGAAAAGCCAGAGCGGGAGAGACTGGGAGCTGGAGGCTGGAGGCTGGGCATGAGTTTCGGAAGACGCAGGAGTTTCCGCCCCTCCAGCAACGGCATGAGTGGAGGCAGGCGTGGTAACAACCTCGCCGTTACCAGCCTCCAGCCCCGAGTCTCCAGCCTCCTTTTTTTCCCCTTCCGCCAACGCCACATTGCCCGACCACTGTAAATACTTCATACCCAGCGCCAGCATCTCGAAGAGGCCGAATACGCCGCGCACCAGCGGAAGATTCAAATACTTCTTTGTGACGATGAGGGGTTGAAACGCTTCCAGACGCGTTTCGATGTGGCCATCCGGGCAACGCACGGCGGCACCGACGTAGTGGGGCGAACGCATCATCACACCTTCGATGAGCGCCTGTCCGCCGAGTTGGAATTGGGGAGGAGGGGGTTTTTGCGACATGGTGACGGGGTGAGATGGTGATGGGGTGAGGTGACGCTACTTCATCATCTCACCCTATCAATCAACGGTTCACCCGCTCACTGCATCACAATTAGGCGGCTTTGGCTTTTTCGCGCTTTTTCGCATCGCGCTGTGCCTTTTCGGCTGCGGTGCGACGCTGGTTAAAGCGATCGACGCGACCGGCGGTGTCTACGATGCGCTGCTTACCGGTATAAAACGGATGGCACTGCGAGCAAAGATCAATCCGGATTTCGGGCACAGTAGCATGAGTTTCAACGATACTATCACACGACGTGCAGATAACGCGCGCCGGGACGTAATCGGGATGGATTCCATCTTTCATCTAAATTCGACCTCAACAAAAATAATAGTTGTCTCTGTTTTGAGCAAAGGCAGTTTACAAAGCATATCGTCCGGCAACAACTTTGCAAGAGTCCTGCTCCATAGTTTACCTATTTCGGAAGAATACGCGCGCTGAATTTTTAGCGCACTTTCCACAGACCATGGATCTTACCTCAGGTGCTCCTTACTGGCCGCTGAAAAACGGATTATTAGGCGTTTATCCGTCACTGCGCCGCGATGAAAATTGTGACGTCGCCATCATCGGCGGCGGTGTGACCGGGGCGCTCGTCGCCTGGCATCTGGCGAAAACCGGACAAAAAGTCGTGCTACTCGATCGCCGCGAAATCGGCTTCGGCAGCACCTGCGCCAGCACCGCCTTGCTACTCTACGAACTCGATACCGATTTAGTCGACCTGGCGACGCTGATTGGAAAAGACGAGGCTTTTCACGCCTATCTCCTCTGCCGGGATGCCATTAACCACATCGAAGATATTACTCGTCAATTGGACGACGACTGCGGCTTCGAGCGCCGCAAAAGCTTTTATTTAGCCAGCCGCAATGAAGATGTGGATAAGCTCGGGCAAGAGTTCGACTTGCGCCGCGAAGCCGGTTTAAAGGTGGAGTATTTCAATCGGCGCGCCATCGAAAGCTGCTCTTCGCTGCCCCACCCGGCAGCGATTCTCTCACACGAAGCCGCCTGTATTGATGCCTTCCGTTTTGCTCACAAGCTGTTGGAAGCCGCTGTGCAACGCGGCGTGAAGGTTTACGACCGCACCTGCGTGGAAAAATACGAGATTGGCGAGCACGGTATTACCCTGCAAACCAATCGCGAGGCCGTCATCACAGCCAAACAAGTGGTTTTTGCCGTGGGTTATGAAGCGCCCGAACAGTTGAAGCAGCAGGTCGTGGAGTTGCACAGCACCTATGTCGCACTGACCGAGCCTTTGCCGAGCTTCGAGGGTTGGCCCAATCGCTCGCTGTTGTGGGAAACCTCGCGGCCCTATCTTTACCTGCGCCCCACCAGCGATGGCCGTGCCATGATTGGCGGCGAAGATATTCCTTTCAAAAACGAACTGGCCCGCGACAAACTGCTCCTTAAAAAAACCGAAGTTCTATTGCGCCGTTTTCGCGAGTTGTTTCCGGCCATCGACGCCCGGCTCGACTATGCCTGGGCCGGAACTTTCGGAGCTACCAAAGACGGTCTGGCCTATATCGGGCCTACGCCAGAGTTTCCCGGCGCTCAGTTTGCTCTGGGGTTTGGCGGCAACGGCATTACCTATTCGGTAATCGCCGCCCAAATCATCCGCGACGCCATTTGCGGCCAAGAGAATTCCGACGCTCATCTATTCCGTTTTAACAGGTAACCATCATGAAATACATCGCACTCAACGACGAGATTCACCTTTATACCAGCGCCCATCGCAGTGCCAGCCCGCATGCCTACCTTCTGCGCGAATTGCAAGAAGAAACCGCTGCGCTGGGCAGCATCGCAGGCATGCAGATTTCGCCCGAACAGGGCAGCTTTTTCACTTTGCTGGTGGCAGCTATCGGCGCGAAGAACGCCATTGAAATCGGCACTTTCACCGGCTATTCGGCACTGAGCATCGCTGCCGGTCTGCCCGAAGACGGCAAATTGCTGTGCCTCGACCAAAGCGATGAATGGACCAAAATCGCCCGCAAATACTGGCAACGCTCCGGGTTGGACAGCAAAATCGAGCTGCAAGTCGGCGACGCCAAAACCACACTGGCCGAATTACCCGCAGACGAACAGTTCGACTTCGCCTTCGTCGATGCCGACAAAACCGGCTACGATACCTATTATGAACTGCTGCTGCCCCGCCTCACGCCCAATGCACTGATCGTCTTCGACAACATGCTCAGCGGCGGGCGCTTGGCTTCGGGCAACTTCAACACCGAAAACGAACGCGCGCTCGATGCCATGAATAAGAAACTGGCTAATGACGAGCGGGTAGAATCGGTGCTGCTGCCGCTGGCCGATGGGTTGAATGTGTGCCGGAAGAAGCCATCCTGATGTAACATTTCCAGTAATGAACACGCCCTCAGCGCTCGATACCGATAACCTGCAACTGCGTTTCGACCTGCTCGATATCGAGCGCCAGAAGGCCCTTAAACAAGTCCAAGCGGCCGCTTCCTTCATTTTACCGGTCGCCATCGGCCTTTTCTTGCTGGTCCTTCTCGTCCCGGCACTGCGTTTTCCCCAACTCTTTTTCGTGATCCCCATCGTGGCATTGGCCGCTTACACCTACGTCCACGCCACTGCCACCAAGGAGTATTGCGGGAGCTTTAAAAGCCTGATTCTGCCCGAAGTGGTGAAAGCCAGCGCCCCGCCCGGCAGCCAGGACATTACCTATCGCGGCTTGCAGGGTATTCCCGAACACGAATTTCGCCTCAGCCGCCTCTATCGCGAACCCGACCGCTACAAAAGTGAAGACCTCATCACCGGCATGCTGGGCGAAACCGCGATTCGCTTTTCAGAAGTACACGCCGAATATCGTCAGCGGAATTCGAAAGGCAAAAACAACTACTACGACATCTTTCACGGCGTTTATTTCATCGCCGATTTCAACAAGCAGTTCCTCAGTTCCACCGTCATAATGCCCGATAACGCCGAACCGCTACTGGGCGATTTCGGACGCAACCTGCAAAAACTCGGCACCCAACTGTCGGGCAATTCGCGGGAACTGGTGCATCTCGAAGACCCGGAGTTCGAGCGGCTGTTTGCCGTCTATTCCAACGACCAGGTGGAAGCGCGTTACCTCCTCACGCCTTCATTAATGCAGCGCCTCATCGAGTTTCGCAACCGTAGCGGCTCGTCTTTTCGCATTTCGTTCCTGGCGGGCAATATGATTCTGGCCATGCCGCTGGGTGTGGGTAAAGGCTGGCTAGAACCGCCGCCGCTGGGCACCCCACTGTGCTTTAAAACCCTTGAACCCAGTGTGGAACAGCTCAAACTGATCTTCGGGATTGTGGAAGATTTAAATTTGAATACGCGGATTTGGAGTAAGTGAGGGAGGAATACGGGAGAGGTAACCGCACGCCGCTGCTCTTCTCAAGAAATTTAGCCACAGATTCTTTTAGACCTTATACCAATCCTGCCAATTAACTTCCTGAAATTCCTGTTGCTTGAGAGTAATAAATCCCTGAATTTTTGAAGTCAACGGTTAGCTTTTGAGTCCGTCATCCTCGCGAACGCGGGGATCCAGTACACAGCTTTTTGTTTATCTGATGGGATTTATGCTTATATTTAACCCGCCGTGCCTGGAAAACCCCACCTTCTGGATCCCCGCGTTCGCGAGGATGACGGACTGAAGAGGAGATGGTCTCTCTTATACGGAATAGGAACTTAATATCCGGGATTGGTATTAGGTCTTGGAGCTTAGATCTTAGAAGAAGCTTACCGCGCGAGTAGGCACCACCCTAAACTCTAAGTTCTAAAATCTAAATTCTGCCGTCAAAAACTTGCGACGAAGTTAGCGGAGCCGAAGGCTTTGCGTGCTATGAACACATGGAGTAGATCGCCAGAGATAAGATTTTAATTTATAGGATAAAAAGCCCCGAACGCACAATGCCCTTAAACCCAGCAAGCAAAGACAAATTGGAAGAGAAGCTTCAGCCCCTCCAATCAATGCACCAACAAATGCGGTACGAGTTCAATCGTTCCATCATCCTGTCATGCGTGCTGGGGTTTGGAGTTTTTTACTTTTTGCACAAAGTTTTAGAAGAATCGTTGCTCGGAGGAGCCGTTTGTGCGCTGGGAATTGTCTGGCTGGCACAGCGCACGATTTATACTCACTCTTCCCGTGATTATCGCAAAGCGTTCAAATCGCGCGTGGTGCCCGAGTTGGTGAAAGCCTGTCAACCTGTCGATACCCATAAGGCCAACTACTCACCCGGCCAGAGTGTATCGGAAGAAGAATTTCGGGAGAGCCGATTGTTTCGCGCGCCTGATATCTTCACGGGCGAAGATTTAATTACCGCAAGGGTGGGAACAACCCGCGTTCGTTTCTCTCTGGTGGAGGCTCAAGTCTTCACCCCACCCACTACGGGTCGCACACCCACAGTAGGGCGCGGCACGATCTTCAAAGGGCTGTTTTTCATCGCCGATTTCAATAAACATTTCCACGCCAACACCGTCATCGGCACGGATAGCAGTGAAGAATTATTGGGCCGCTTCGGGCGGGTGCTGGAACGCGCAGAAAATCTGTTGACTGCTTCCTCATCAATGCAGGTACATTTGGAAGACCCGGAATTCGAGCGCTTATTTAACGTTTATTCCACCGATCAGGTGGAGGCACGCTACATCCTGACGCCCTCATTCATGCAGCGCCTCACTACTCTGCGTTCACGCTTTGGCAATGATATTTATGTTTCTTTCCACGCAGGCCGAATGCTCATGGCCATGCCGCTGCGGCACGGCTGGCTCGAACCACCGCCATTTTACAAATCTCTCGACACCGAAAGCCTGCAACCATGTATCGACCAGCTTCAACTGGCTTTTGGCCTGGTAGAGGAACTCAATCTGAATACGCGGATTTGGAGTAAATAATCATTATTCCTTCGTGGCCCCAATCGACAACGCCAGCGGCATCCTCACATGATTCTGCGGCAAGCGAAAAAGCCGATCCGGGTGTTTTTCCATAATGGTGTAAAGCTGCCAGGGTAGAGCTTCGTGTTCATGGATGAAGTCGATGGCAAAGCCCGCTTTGATGAGCGCGGTCACGATCTGCGAAATCCCATAAGGCCATTGATAGGTACGGATGTTTTCCATCTTCTGACTGGAGCCATCGTAGCTATATTCATCATCGAACACCAAGGGAGCGTCTTTTTCACTGCTGTAATCGTAGCGCGGAGCGAGAACGCCGGTTTCAGCAACTTCAAAGATCAGGGCAGCCGGATGGGTATCGGCAAAATAGAAGCGGCCACCGGGAGCCAGCACGCCCGCTGCAGCACTGGCCCAGGCGTCGATATCGCCCAGCCAACAGATGGTGCCCCAACTGGTAAACGCCAGGTCGAAGCCAGTGCCTAAAAGCTGTGGGGCGTCATAAACCGAACCTTCCACAAATTGCGCGTTCAGTCCGGTGCGCTTCGCCAGATTGCTGGCGATAGCAACAGCGTTGGGGGAGAAATCGATGCCGACCACTTCGCCTGCTCCCATACGGGCTAATGAAAGCGTATCGGTGCCGATGTGGCTTTGCAGATGGGCAACCCGCAGACCGGAGATGTCGCCCAGTTCGGCAAGTTCGATAGGGGTAAGAAGGTTTGCGCCTTCCAGCAGCGAATCAATGGCATAAAAGCCGGTTTCATCGGCAATATGAATTTCAGCGCGCTCGTTCCAGTTGGCTTGATTGGCGGCGTAGTATCGTTTGAATTGGTCGGACATCGTTACTTCCTTTCGTATTTTGACACTTCTTGTATAACGAAACGAAAGCAACGATGCCCTGCGCGTTGACTATTTATTAGTCTGTAAAATAATTTTTTACTCTTGCGGTGTTGGGAATATCGGTTCGCAGACTTGGCCTTGCAATCTGTCATTCTGAGCCAGCGAAGAATCTCTTTCCACCGTCCTAAACCTTAATATGACAGGGGTAGATGTTTTAGTTCATTGTTACCAGATTCCTCGTGCCTCGGAATGACAGAGTGCGATGTTCATACATAGGAAATACGTAAAAACTTACTTTACAGTCTATTTATTAGTCTGTAGAATAATTTATTCCCCAACCATTCCTGGAACGGCAGGCCACCATACGCAATAACTGATTTTACAGACGACTTACTTCGCCAATTGCGCCAACTGCCAGTAAATACTGGCCTGCATCACACCGGAAATCGGCAGAATTTCAATATCATAGCCCCGCAGCGACACGACGGCATCCTGCACGTCCCACACAGGATTGATGTAGGTGATGGAATCGGAAGCGACCCAGCGATCGAGCGGCGGCATACTGGTGGTAACGATGCTTTTGATTTTCTTCTCCTGCAAAGCCGAAGTCAGTTCCCAGGGGAAATACTGGTAACCCAGCAGCAAGAAGACATCGCCTTCGGTGAGTTCGACCGGCACGGTGGCATCGACCTGGGTTTTCGCAGCCACGCTCCATGCCGGGCGGCCTTTGCCCTGCAATTCGTAGGGGAAAATATGCCCCATGTAGCCGACATGAACCTTCTTACCACCGGCCTGGGCATCGCGCAGCACTTTCGCGCCGCGCTCGAAGGCGGGAGGCTGGGTTTTGTTCATGGTGGCAAGGGCACCGTTAAGCGCATCGAGGTAACGCGCCGAGAGATAGCGGACCGAATCGACGTTCACACCGGAGTTGGTATGGAATGGCGTTTTGCGGAACTGCATGTTACGCTCACCGCCACCCGGCATGGCGTTGCTGCGAAACAGCGAAGGCATTTTGCCTTCCACCACGCAGGCGCTCACCAACGATGCCGTCCAGGTCCATAAACCGATGAGGTTATTCACCGATTCGACACCCGGCGCAGCCTCATAGGGCACTTGCAGGAACAGGCGGCGTGGGAAAACCTGCACACCGGTGTTTTGCCCCAACGCACTGCGCGACGGACCGGCAAATACGATCACGCTGGCTTTGGCTTCCCTGGCACGATCAAGCAGCGGCTGGAGGAGAGCCGTATTGCTATCGGCATCCAGGCCCACCAGCACGGTATCGTTGGCGGTCAGCGCCACTTTGTCGGAGTAGGTTTTTACCATCGTGAGGCCACCAGAACGGCCCAACGCTTCCAACTGAAAGCTTCTTTGCGTGGCGGCCACATAGAGGTTGCCTCCCACCACCAGCTTCGTAGCGCTATCTTCAGCGCTTTCACGCAAGTCGAGCAGTTCACCGCGCCATTTCTTGGTCGAATCCTGCATCGTCTTCACGAAGGGAAGCTCCGTCACAGCCCAAGAAGGCATCCCACTCAGGCACAAAACACTCAGCACGACCAGAAAACGCCATACCGTCACACGCCGGAAAATATTCATGCCGATACTTTAACTAAATTGTGGGTTCTTTTGTCGATTTTTTTGGCATACGAAAATGCCGAAAAATATCCCATATTGCCTGCTCTCATTTCCGGTGCTATCCTCACCTCGTGCCTCGAAGGAGGCCTCCGATCCGCGGAAAGGGCTGCGCCCACCTTTCAGTTGTTAGCCGATACCCCACAACCTACCTCTTTCCGTAGGGTGCGCGGATGCCTTGCATAAGAAGGAGGCATAATGTCCCACCAACCAAAGTTGCCAGAGCGCATCAGCCTGGAACAGCAGAAAAAGCAGGCGCGTGAACTCCTGGCCCAACACAAGAACCACCAACCCGAAGCGGCCCGCCGGTTACGGCAGCATCTCTATGAATGTGCCGGATTAGATGATAGCGCGATCTTCTTCCAGCCCCTCAACCTGCAACGGTGCCAGTTGGTGCTGGCACGCGAACACGGTTTTTCGAGTTGGACGGTGTTCAAAAACGCCATTGAAGCCCAGACCCGGCAGGAAGATGAAATAACTGCGCTCCGCGAAGCAATTGACCGGGACGATGGCGAAGCAGTTTCGCGCCTCGTGACTGCCACCCCTCAATTGCTGGAACAAAGCGTGTTCGATGGCGGCGATGAAGGCTATTTCGCCGGTTACAAGCCCTGCGCGCTGGTATATGCACTCCAAAGCGGACGCGTCGAAGCGGTGAAAATGCTGCTGGCAGCCAGGCCGTCGCTGGCCTGCGCGCCGGATACCGAAGGGCAATATCTCATTAACCTGATCTTCAAACCGTATGGCAGTTGGCTCGACGGCGTAGCGCAGCGACGCCAGACACTCTACTATCTTCTTAAAGAACAAGGAGCGGTTCCTAATCTTGAAGCCGCAATTTATGCGCATGATGCCCGCTACGTTCTCGATGCGCTCAAAGCCGATCCAGCCCACATCGACTATGAGCGAGAGGATTTTCATTGGAATCTACTTGTGATGGCTGCAGACACTGGTTGTGAGGCGATTGTCCGGGGGGTATTGGCACAGCGCACACCTAATCCCGAAGAATTAGCGCTGGCTATCGATCGCGCAGCTTTCGGCGGACAATCGGCAGCCCTGCAACTGCTCTTGCCCCATGCGACTCAAGAAGTGAAGGACACGGCACTTTTCGGCTGCGGAGAATCATTGAGTTTGGAGACAGCGCGTTTGCTACTGGCGCACGGTGCCAACGCCGCAGGAGAAGTAGTGCTACCGGGAATCTATGGCGATAAAACGTGGGGCGCGTTGGCGATTGCCCTCACCACCTATTCGCGCAAACCGTGGCGCGGTGAATTTATCGACCTCATTTTCTCTGCGGGCGCACGCACTGCCAGGCCGCTGCGAAATAAGGTCTCGCTCGATGCTGACGGTGCGGTTCTGTCGTTTTTCCGGGGAAGATTCGACTTACTTGAAACGCTAATCGAACGTAACCCGGCACTGGTTCACCAGCGTTTTGCTTTCGACGATGAAGAGTGGGCTGTCTACACACCCATCGACGGCACCACTTTGCTGCACCTGGCTATGGAGTATCTCGACTTGCCAATGGCACAATGGTTGGTGGCGCACGGTGCCGATGTGAATGCGCGCGCAGGGGGACACGATAGCTGCGGCCACACGCCTTTATTTCAAGCCGGGCGGGCCAATGCGGAATTGTATGGCCCGGCCGGGGGAACACAAACACCGGAATCGTTAACAGCCTGGCTACTGGAACAGGGTGCCGACCCCAACCTGCGTGCCACGATTTGCAACCGGGCGGGCGTGGTTGGTAGCATGCAGGGAAAAATCTTGCGCAACGTCACACCGCTGGAATATCTTGTTGCCATGAGTGAGCGGACTTCAAGAAGGAAAACGGCGCAAAGTTCGCTGGCTCAACTGCTCTCGGGTGGGTCCAGGAATAATCTGCACTGAGCGTAAAAGGAAACTTAATACGATATGCCCAAAGACCTCAAAATTTTTCTCGCGGTTTTGGTTGGTGTCCCTGCGCTACTCATAACGGCTCTCACTGTTCTTTTTATTTTCGATTTACAAAATGACAATATCGTGAACGATTTGAAATTGAATCGCTTCAAGATGACAATTTCGATTCAGGAAAGAAAGTCTGGACTTCGCGGAGAAGAAAACTATTTCCAAGCGAGATTATCTCGAGAAGAAGCCGAAAAACTGCGTAAGTGGTTGCATCGTTATAATCAATCCAATATTTCTTCTCAATACTATTTACCCGACACTCTGGAAGGAAAGCCCAACTGGCAACCAGCCAGAATTAAAAATGGCAATCGCGGTTATTTTTTCGTGAAAGGCTCTTATCACTGGCGTACGAGCTATCTTATTGCGCCCATCGACAAGAATACGTCTGTTTTTTATCTCCATGCCATAGATTTCTTCTATGAAGAAGATCCCATACCCACGACCAATTGATATGCACCCGGAAAGCCTCGCTGCCTCGTCTGGCATACTGTTCTTCTCCGGAATGAATCTCGCACGGCTCTCTTTCGTTATGTTTGTTCTCCCCATCAGAAATATATTCAACCCTTACCGCCACTTCCCCCTCAACTGCCTGTTGGTTGCGTGTTTATTCATTGCAAGCTTCACCCTCACCCTGCCCGCCGAAGCCTGGGCACAAGTCCCGTTGCCGACTGCCGCCAGCACGCCTAATGCCATAATGCCGGTGGCCCCGGTCAAGGTGAACGAGCGCATGCTGTTTGAAGTGGCGGGAGCCACCAAGGAAGCCGCCGCGCAACGCGCCGACCGCATCACCCGCCGCTTGCAGCGCCTGATTGAGCAGCCCGGCGACGTGATGCGTTACACCGAAGAAAATACCAGTATTGCCCCGACCAGCGATGGCTACGTGATTAAGCTGGATAACGAAATTATTCTCACGGTGACCCAGGCCGATGTCGATTATTACCTCACCCCGGCCCCGGAGCTGGCACAAACCTGGAGTGTGAAAATTGTCGGCGGCGTGATGACCGGACGCATCGCCCGCACCGGCACGCTGGGCGATATCGGCATGCTGACGCTGACTTCGCTCACCGATCTCATCCGCTCCATCATTCAATGGTCACCGCGTTTGCTGGGCGCTATTATTCTGGCTCTCATTTTCTGGCCGCTGGCAAAATTAGCACGTAAAACAGCGCAGTGGGCTACCTCCAGCAAGAGGCTCGACCCCAACATGCGCCAGTTAGCCATTGCGCTGGCCTTCTACGGAGTGTGGGCAATGGGGCTGCTGGCGATTCTTTCGGCATTAGGCATCGATAGCGTGAGTATCGCTACCACCGTCGGCGTTTCCGGTTTCATTCTGGGTTTTGCCTTCAAGGATATTCTGGCCCATTTCTTCGCCGGAATGATGCTGCTGCTGGAACGCCAGTTTTCCATTGGCGGGCAAATTGTGGTGGGCGATTATGAAGGTACCGTCGAACGCATCGACTTACGCGCGCTACAACTGCGCACTTACGATAACCGCCTCGTCACCATCCCCAACGGCCAGGTCTTCAATTCGGCGGTGGTGGCCAACTCGCACAATCTCTATCGCCGCCGTGAGTTTTCCATCACCGTCGGCGAAAATATCGACGCCCGCCAGGCCATGAAAGCAGCCATTGACGCGGTACAAGCGGTAGACGGCGTGCTGCCTCAACCGCCACCGCAAGTGCTGGCCAGTGCTTTAGCGGGTGGAACTCTCACCCTGCGCATTCTGTTTTTCACCAGCAACACCCATATCAACCCGCAAGGCGTGTTGAGTGAGTGCATTTTGCGCGTGAAAGAAGCAATTGCCGAACTGGAACCGGCAGAAACGGAATGAGTTTGTAATCCATTTTTCATGACACAGATCACCGCTCTGGGCCAACGCATTTTGGACGTCGTCAACGGCCAACTCATTCCCTGGGTCAGTGCCGAATCACCGTTCATTTTATTAGATGCTCCTCCCCGAATCATCGGCTCAAATCCCATTCGTGAACAACCGGGACGAAAACTCCCGTTGCAACGGGGGACGGGGTTGAAAATGCGTATACAATCTTGGCCCGAAGAAGACCTCAATACCAATGCCGCGCCTTACATGGGCTGCGTGGTGGAAGGTGAAGCCGACATCGTCACCGGCACCACTACGGCGATGTGCCGCAAGCTCAAGATTCCAGGTAAACGTTGGATTATCACTGCACCCCAGAAAACCTTGTTTCTCGCACCACCACAAACGCCGCTCTCCAGCGGTATCTCCCCCCACTGGCAACGTCCTTCTCCCGAAAACGCCCACTCGCAGATCCTGTGGCTGCAATTTCATACCAATGGCATCAATTGCCATTTCTGCACGACTGAAAACGGCAATCACTGGTCGCACCCCTACTACTTCGTATACGGCATGGAGTTCTTGCCCCTGGCGAAAAATCTCATTCGTGAAATGACCGAACAAAGCCCCCACTACGGGCCTCTGGTCTATTTAAACCTGCGCACCCTCTTTCATCACATGGCACGCAGTCTGGTAATCCGGCCCAACGAAACTCGGGAACCCGAATGGAGTGCCGCCGCCCGCGTTCCAACGGAAGCTGATGTTCTGGTGCAACAGGCCATCGATTTTATCGACAGTAATCTCAACAAACGGCTTCTGACGGTGGAGAACATCGCCGCCCATCTCCATTTTTCGCCCCGTCACCTCTCCCGCGTTTTTCGGCGGGACATGAAAATGACGGTCATGGCCTTCGTCACCAAACGCCGCATGGAACTGGCCTGCCAATTGTTGATCGATTCGCAATTCAATATCGCCAAGATCAGTGCTTATTGCGGCTATATCTCTTCAACTTCGTTTATCAAGGCGTTCGTGCGCCATACCGGCAGTTCGCCAACGGCTTATCGCACCGCAAACCGCAACAATGGCCGTAATGAGCGGTAGATGGCCGTCTGAGATAGCAAAAACTGCCGATATTTTGGTTTAATAATCGGCAAAAACGGGTACAACATAGAGGGCGAAGCGAAAGCGAGCCAACACTTTAAGTACAAGAAGGGCATCATATGAACAGGAATCGAAAAGCATTCACTTTAATTGAGCTACTTGTCGTAATTGCTATCATAGCTATCCTGGCAGCAATTCTCTTCCCGGTATTTGCAAAGGCGAGAGAAAACGCACGGCGCACCAGTTGCCTGAGCAATCTCAAGCAGATCGGGCTGGGTTTAATACAGTATACGCAGGATTATGATGAGCGGTATCCACTACCGACCCACCCCGGCAAGGAGCAGACGGATACATCAATGCCCGGAAGCCAGCTTGAAATTTCACATTCGGCAAGTACCCCTCAAACTTGCTCATCAGGATACTGCGTGAGTTGGATGGATATTATCTATCCCTATGTTAAAAGTGTTCAGCTATTTCGATGTCCTTCGGCTAAAGACGCCGCAAGATACCCCAGCTACGGCTATACGACCGGATTAAGCGGTTGGGGACCTCATACCAGAAAATACGATAGCACCAAAAGCCTCATCACCACAGGCGAAGCGGCCCCACTGGCATTGGCTAATGTTCAGCGGGTGTCGGAGATATTCGCCGTGGTGGAATATAACTACAGTGCCGCCATTTCCGCCAGCCCACCCGGCTTTCAAAGCGCGGCGATAAGCACAACTGCCAGCACTCAACGCCGGGTCATTCCCCATCTGGGCGGCGGAAATATTGCCTATGCGGATGGGCACGCGAAATGGATTAACGGTGAAAAATTCAAAAGCTACAGTTCAAGCACAGCAGATTGCAATCTCAGTACGCTAAACGACACCGTTTATTGTAATCGCGATTGGAATCCCTATATCCCTTAATTCACTGACTTCTCCTCATTCTGCCAAGTCCTGAAACAAAGAACTACATGAAGATTAATCGCAATTCATTATTTATGCTCGGTTGCATTTTCGGAGTCTCGATGAACTCCGCAGAAGCAGCCACAACGATTGTCAACGCTGGTAAAAGTACGTTCACTATCGTGCTACCGGAAAAGGCTCCGGCTTCCATTGAAGCTGCGGCGCTGGAACTGCAGCGCACCATCGAGCAATCGACAGGCGCCAGGCTTTCCATTGAAACAGATGCTAAAAATATGAGTGGCAGCATCATTAGCTTAGGGGCGACCAAACAGGCCGCCGCTGCCGGCGCGACAACGAAGGGTATTGCCGACGAAGGGTTTCGTATCCTGACCCGCAGCGGCAACCTCTATATCCTGGGGCCTGATACCGTAGCCAAGATCGGTTCGGAAAGCATCGAAACCTCATGGCGCTCGGACAATGCCGAATACCAGTTGCAGCCCCATCTTCCCGGACCACAGCTCACTAAAGACGGTGGTTTTAGCCACGGCACCGCCAACGGCGTTTATACTTTTCTGGAGGATTATTTAGGTGTGCGCTGGTTGATGCCCGGAGAGATGGGACGCGACGTCCCAGTTAAGAACTCGTTTGAAGTGCCGGATGTCGACCGGGTGGAATCCCCTGTATTTACCTCTCGCGTGATGCCTTATCTGTATCGGGGGCGTCAAAAATCATTGGCTGTCGAGCAGTGGGCATTCCAACAAAAGCTGGGGTTTTCATTCCGCCTGAACGCACAGCATTTTTGGCGCAACACGGTGCCTGCCAAACTGTTCGAAAAGAATCCGGAATGGTTTGCCATGCTCAACGGCAAGCGTCAAAAACCGACCAATAACAACTATAAGCTTGAAACAACCAATCCTGCCCTGGTGAAATATTACGCCCGCAAGGCCATCGCAGCGTTGAAAGCCGACCCCTATCAAAACACCTACTCCCTCTCACCTACCGACAGCCGGGGATGGAGCCAGAGCCCTGAAAGCAAGGCCCTCTACGATCCGCCACCGCCGGGAAGCACTTATCCCTCGGTAACGCCGTTGATTCTTAAATTTTACCGGGACGTGGCTAATATCGTCGCCAGGGAATATCCCGAGGGCAAACTCGCAGGATATATCTATCAGGACTTCGCCCTTCCGCCAGCCAAGGGCAGTATGAAATTGCCGGAGAACGTCACTCCCGTCATCACCGGGCTGGAATTCGGTTATCGCTTCTATCGCCTGGAAGTGCGCGCGCAGCAAGAGCAAGTCATGCGGGAATGGACGACAAAAAGTGGAAATAAAAACTGGTTTTATTATGGCATGCCGACTCTTTTGCGCAACAGCACCGGCCTGATCTCAACAGCATCGCCGGATAATATCAACTTCCTTTTCAAGCTGTTGCGCGAAAACCAGATCAAGGGGGTTTTGCTGTACGGCAGCCCGGCCTGGGGGCAAGAGGCACTGGGAAATTACATTCAAGCCAAAATGATGTGGAATCCGCAACTGGACGCCACTCAGTTGCAGCATGAATGGTTGGAGCGCGCCTATGGCCCAGCAGCCGGTGCAGTGATGGAAAAGCTCTATCACAAAATGGATAATGGCGCTTTCGCCGATTATTTCCGCCAAGACCCTTCCCAGCATTACAATATCCGGGAAAAGATGTTCCAGGAGTATTATGCTCCTCACTACTCAGAAATCGAAACATTGTTTCTGGAAGCGAAAGCACAGCCAATGACCCAAATCCAACGTCAGCGGCTTCAGTTGATCGAAGACAACATCATCGTCTTGCAATGGCGCTTGAAAAACGCCGGTTACCTGCCTGCGGATTTCAACTCTCCCTTATCGCGCAATAACGAGCAAGTAGCCGGTTTAATTACGGCAGAGCACGATGATTTCGAACGTTTCTCCGGTGTCATTTATCCGGCAGGAGTCAATAAAACGAGAACGGGAATTCCTGCCACGAAAGTCGAGCTTAGTCCAACACCGCTCGCAGTAACTCAGGATTCATCCCTATCCAACGCTGGCCGAATCTTATTGTATTCTTCCCGGGCAGGAAATCTCGAATTAAAATTCACCAACGTTCAGCCCGGTAGTTCTTACTTAAGCTATCGCATTACCAAAGCCGCCGATGGCAATGATATTCAATCGGGAATTTTATACAGCGGAAAAAATATAATCCTTCAAACGGAGGCAAATGCCGCCTACTACCTGACGATTACTTCTTCCGGCATAGTCGCACCCAAAGTAAAGTGGGACCTGGCAGTTCCCACGGCGGCGTTGGCTCAGGCGACTTTCGAAAAGGAAACTGTCTCTCTACACGGAAAGCCTGCACCAGTCTATTTATATATGCCCTCCAATTTCCCCCAGGTTGCGCGGGAGGATGCCTCTGGAGTGGCTCTCCGTTCACCTCTCTCCGCCCAAGAAATCATCCAGGAGCAATATCCCAACGCGAGAACTGTGCAGGAGCTTAACAACGACTGGCGTTTCAATCCCGACCCTGCAAAAAACGGGATGGCCCAAGGGTTTGCGGATAGCGAATTCGACGACAGTGCCTGGAAACTCGTGACGGCCACCGACCACTGGCAAAAGCAAGGGTTTGCCGAGCATCAGGGGACCGCCTGGTATCGCAAGAGCTTTTCCCCAAACGTGGACGACGACGATCCCCAGGGCGTTAATCTTCAACGGATGCTTCTGTTCTTTGGCGGAGTGGATGGCAGCGCTGTGGTCTATCTGAACGGTGAGAAAGTCGGCGAACATCAGTTAGGCCCCAATTATAGAGGATGGGATGAACCGTTCGTCATCGACATTACCAAGGCGATGAAGCCCGGCAGAAACACCGTTGCCGTGCAAGTTACCAAAGATACCCTCGCCGGGGGGATGTTCAAAGGTGTGAGCTTGCAGGTAGAGGAGAAATGAGAGTGATCGTTTCTCCCTGATGAGACTAATTTTGCGGGAGTGGCGGCGAGAATTACCTTGCCGCCACTCCCCAAAAATCGGCGGATGCCGTAATCCATCAGTGATTTAAAGCATTCTCCCCTTACGGCCCAGATTTCACCTACACTAACGACACTATGTCGCAGTTGGGAGCCCTGGGCCGGCATTTATTGGAAGTTCTCCGTGGTTCGCTCATCCCCTGGGCCAACGATGCGGCGCCGTTTGTGTTGCTGGGCGCACCACCCCGCATTATCGGGCCAAATCGTATTACGGAATTGCCGGGCAAGAAGTTGCCCATGCTGCGCGGCAAAGGGCAAAAAGTGCGGGTGCAGGTATGGCGCGATGAAAACCTCAATTCGCTGACCGTGCCCTACCTGGGCTGCGTGGTGGAGGGCGAAGCAGATATCATTTCGGGCACCACTACGGCTATGTGCCGTAAATTCGGCATTCCCGGCAAACGCTGGGTGCTCAACGCACCGGCTAAAACTTTCTTTCTCACCCCACCTGAAGTGCCGCTGTGTTCGGGGGCAAATCCTCACTGGGAACAAAGCAACCCGGAAAAAGCCTACTCCCGTATTCTGTGGATGCAGTTTCAAACCACCGGCGTTGATTGCCACTTTTGCATTTCCAGCAAAGGCGAGCACCGGTCGCACGCCGGGCTTTTTATTCAAGGTCCGGAGTTCTATCCACTGGCGCAAAAGCTCATCCAGGAAATGCAGAGCCAACCACCGCAATATTTGCCGCTGGTGTATCATCACCTGGGCACTTTGCTGCATTATATGGTGCGCGCACTTCTCTCCACACCGTGGCCCGAGATATACGAAGCTTCGGCCACCTCCCAGCCGATCAATCGTTCCGACAGCCTGGTGCAGCAAGCCATCGTTCTCATCAACACCAGTTTCAACGAACATACTTTAACAGTGGAGCAGCTTGCGACCCAGTTGCACGTTTCCCCTCGCCACCTTTCACGGCTATTCCTGCAAGATACCGGGACTTCAATCATGGCCTTCGTTTTCGAGCGGCGCATGGAACTGGCGTGCGATCTGTTATCGCATTCGGAATTCAACATCGGCAAGGTGGGTGGGCTGTGTGGTTATTCCTCTTCCTCGTCATTCGTAAAAGCCTTTTTGCGGCGTTTTGGGGTTTCGCCGACTCAATATCGCACTTCTCAAAATAATTTTGTCCGCCACGCACAGTAATTGGCCGTCCTAAACAGTGCTCTTGGCAAAAATGACAGGGCATACTACGTTTTAAGGGGTGGTAGAGGGGGTAAATAACAATACAAGTAAAGATTTTTTGGAGATCATCAATGAAAGGAATATCTAACCGGCAACGAGGCTTCACCCTGATCGAGCTTCTTGTCGTCATTGCCATTATAGCTATCCTTGCTTCAATCCTGTTTCCGGTATTCGCCCGCGCCCGTGAAAACGCCCGTCGCACCAGTTGCCTGAGCAACCTCAAGCAGATTGGACTGGGACTGATGCAATATACGCAGGATTACGACGAGCGCTACCCCATGAATGCCTGGATACCCAGCGTGCCGCAAACCTCATCGGGCCTTCCCGGAGCTAAATTCACCATCTCCCTGCCTTCATCTACACCCGCTTGTAGCGGCGGCAAATGTGTGAGTTGGATGGACTTAATCTATCCTTATGTGAAAAGCGTCCAGCTCTTCACCTGCCCTTCGGCCCGCGTCAATGAAGATTATCCCAGCTACGGCTATTCTTCGGGTTTGAGCCAATATCACTGGTATCAATATAACTATGGCAAATACGCCGGTGGAGCAGCCGCGGGTATGGTGCCGCTTTCTTTAGCCGATGTGCGCCGCCCTGCCGAAACCTTTGCGATCTTGGATTACAACGAACGCTATTCGGTTTATGCCAACCCCTCCGACTTCGGGGCAGCCGCCAACAGCGCGACCAGCAGACTGCGGGTTCTTCCGCACTTCGATGGTGGCAGCATCGCCTATGCCGATGGCCACGTGAAATGGATCAATGGTGCGGTTTACAAGACCTACACCGGCGGCTCAAGCTGCAATCTGGACAGCATCGATACCAACTCCATCTGGTGCAACCGTAACTGGAATCCGTTCATTCCCTAATCTTTCTCAACACCGACAACTACTTTGTAAATTAAGTTTTTATGCAAACGGACACTTAACGGTCGAAGTATTGAACTCAATTTGCGAACCCCGAGCGTGAGCGACGGGCACGATTTCTTTGCTTCACCGAGTTCATTGCCCGTGCCCGTCGCTCACGCTCGGGGTTCGCAAATAAATGCACCCGCCCTGCACAAAATCCAAAAATTTAATTTACAAATTAACAATTTTATGAGCAAAACATATCTCCCTTTTCTCGCTGTTAGCACCGGCTTCCTCGCCCTCGCTGGTTGTGCGGTTTCTGCGCCCAGCGATCCCCGCAATACCTGGGACACCAAACCGCTGGGGCCAAATGTGCCACCGCTGCAATGGCAACCGGCTCCGGCAAAGCGGACGCTAAAAAGCAATTTTAAAACGCACTCCGTGCAAGGCCGGGAACTCGCCCTGGCACGGGAAGGCGTGCCGCAGGCTACCCTGGTCGTTCCCGCCACGGATAATGCCTCCGTGCAAGCGGCTGTGGCTATCTTGCAGAAGTATTTGGAAAAAATTTCCGGTGCCAAATTTTCCATTATTAGCGAAGACAAACTGCCCGACACACCCGCACAGGTGCTCGTCGCGCTGGGCGAAACCGAACTGGCGCGTAAGGCTGGAATTACCGCCAGCGATTTGCGCCCTGAAGGCTACCGTCTCCAAACCCAGGGCAACACACTGTTCATTGTCGGCAATGATAAAGGCAAGGGCGTTGCCAGTTATGGCACCCGCAATGGTGTCTATGCCCTGCTGGAGCGCCATTTCGGCTGCCGCTGGATTTGGCCGGGCGAACTGGGCGAAGTGGTGCCGCGCCGCAGCACACTCACGCTCAAACCGCTGCACGAGCAGGACGAACCCGCCCTCGAAGTGCGCAACCTGCGCAACTACTACCCCGGCGGCTTTTATACCGGGCAACCAGGCAAAGCGCATCGCCAACATCGCGCGGCGCTGGCCCAGTTGCAGCGCAGTGAGGAAGATTTCGTTGCAAAAGCCGCCGATTCGGGAACCTGGTTCGAGGCCCAGGGGCTGGGGCAATCGTTCAATTTGCAATATCGCCACGCCTACGGTGCCTACTGGGAGAAATACGGCAAGACGCATCCCGAATATTTTGCGCTGCAGCCCGATGGCAGCCGCAGCCAGGCGGCGGCCCCCAAACAGGCCCGGCTCGATGTCTCCAACGACGCGCTCATCAAAACCATCGCCAACGACCTCATCAAGCGTTTCGATAAAGACCCCGACCTGGCTTCGCTCTCCATCTCCCCCAACGACGGTGGCCCGCCCGGCTTTTGCATGTGCGAAGTGTGCCGCCGCCTCGACCCGCCCAATGCACCGCCCATCACGCTGAACCTGGGCGCCGGCAAACGCGGTGCCTCGTATGTTTCGCTGACCGACCGCTATGTCACCTTCTACGCCAAAATTGCCGAGCAAGTGCAGAAGAAACACCCCGACCGCAAGCTGGGCGCCTATGCCTACAGCGCCTATAAAACCCCGCCGCTGTATGCCAAGCTGCCGTCGAATGTCATCGTGGGCTTTGTAGGACTGGGCTATCTCAACGATGAATCACGCCAAGCCGACCTCCAGGACTGGGACTTGTGGACCCGCGCCGCCGACAGCCTGATGCTGCGTCCCAACGCTTTCTATGGCGGCTTGGACTATCCGGTGCTTTACCCTCATCGGCTGGCTGACGACATTAAGCACTGCTACCAAACCGGCATGATGGGTGCCGACTTCGATTCAGTAATGCACAACTGGGGCGCGCAGGGCCTTAACTACTACGTGCTCGCAAAACTGCTGTGGGACCCTTCTCAGGATGTTGATAAGCTGATTCAGGATTATACCGGCGCCGGTTTCGGCAAGGCTTCGCCACAGGTGCAGGTATATTTCGCCGCTCTGGAAAAACTCACCACTGATATGGCAAAGTCTTCGGTCGATTGGGAAGAAGTCGCCATCTCCGTTTCCAGCCGCACCCACTACCGGCAGTTGCGCGTGCTGGCCGATACCTTCAATGATGCCAATATAAACCGCTTACAAACATTGTTGGACACCGCTAAAACCCAGGCCGCTGGCGATGCCACCGTTCTCGAGCGTATCGAGTTTCTGGAACAACCGCTCCGCTACGCCCGCGTTCAAGGCCCGGCTGCCCGGTTGTTCCTGGACATGCTCGCCGATAAAGACGCCGGGGCCGACCCGGCCAAGCGCAAGCAACTCATCGACGCGCTGGAAAAACGCCGCACGGTTTTCCAGGATATTTATGATAACCATTTCTATGCTCAAAGCCTGATTAACTCGACCTACCGCGAATGGTCGAACGAAATGTGGCAGGAGTTCGGCTGGGAACTGCCGAAGGTCGATTAAGAAGGTAAGGAATTCAACACAAAGACCACAGATTTCCTTTTTCTTTGTGATTCCTTTGTGGCCTTTGTGTTGATTTTCATGAAATACGGCTAAGATAAAATAGAAGCGAGCCTTTTATTTTCCCTCCCCGTATCATGGCACAGTTCAACGCCCTGCGGCACCAACTTCTCGAAACCCTCACCCATCAACTCATTCCCTGGGTCGGCGAAAAATCACCCTTCGTCTTGCTAGATGCTCCGCCCCGCGTTCTGGGGCCAACCGTCATCACCGAGCAGCCGGGCAAGGAGTTGGCGTTCAATCATGGCTCACGGTTGGAGTTGCGCGTCGAATACTGGAAGGAAGAAAACCTCAACGCAATGGCAGCACCTTACATGGGCGTGGTGGTGGATGGCGAGGCCGATATCATCACCGCCACCACCAGGGATGTTTGCCGCAAGCTCAAGATTCCGGGCAGGCGCTGGATTATTAACGCGCCGCAAAAGACACTGATTCTCGCCCCGCCGCGTGTGCCGCTCTCGCGCGGCGAGCGGCCCCACTGGGAACGCGAACACCCTGAACTGGCCTATTCGCGGATTCTCTGGATGCAATTTCACACCAACGGCATCAACTGCCATTTCTGCACCACCGAAAAAGGCAAGCATTGGTCGCATCCCTACTACTTTATTTACGGCCCCGAGTTCTTTCCGCTCTCTAAAGTTCTCATCCACGAGATGAAGGAAGCCGCCCCCCACTATGAGCCGCTGATCTATTCCACCCTCAACACCCTCTTCCACTATATGCTGCGCGGATTGACGATGAAGCCCGGGCGCGAAGAGGAAGAAGACGTGCCGACCGGCGTTTCGCCGCTGGCGATCAAAGGCGATGAACTGGTGCAACCCGCGATTGATTTTATTGACCAAAATCTTAACGAACGCCTCCTCACCGTCGAGCAGATTGCTCTGCATCTGCACGTTTCACCGCGCCACCTCTCGCGCATTTTCCGCCGCGACATGCAAATGACGGTGATGGAATTCGTCACCAAACGGCGCATGGAACTCGCCTGCCAACTCCTCACGGAATCGCAGTTCAACGTCACGAAGATCAGCGGATATTGCGGCTACACTGCAGCCCCTTCTTTCATCAAGGCTTTTATCCGGCATTTCGGCTGTTCGCCGACGACCTATCGCGCGGCAAATCACAACAAGGTCCGTTCCGATTAACCGCTGTCTGCCACGGATAACAAAAACCGCGATATTAGGTAGCCAGTTTGGGTTTAGAAGTTGAATCGAGTGGGTACAATTAAAGAGTGACTAACATAAGTAGTTTGTAAAACATATTCCTGTTTTTATCTTGCTCGGTGAATATCGCGTTCTGTCATTCCGAGCCTGCGAGGAATCTCATAACAGTGAACTAAAACATGTTGCCCTATTATTAAGCATTAGAGGTGGCTAATGAGATTCTTCGCAAGCTCAGAATGACAGTGTGTGACAACAATAGGAAGAAAGAAGATTTACAAACGAACAAGACTGCCATCTAAAAGAGAGGAGACTAACCCATGACAACGTCGTCGAGAAAAAATCGGAGCGGCTTTACACTTATAGAATTACTTGTCGTAATTGCCATCATAGCTATCCTTGCCGCCATCTTGTTCCCCGTCTTTGCCAGGGCGCGGGAAAATGCCCGGCGGGCGAGTTGTATGAGCAACCTCAAGCAGATCGGTTTGGGGCTGATGCAATATACGCAGGATTACGACGAGATGTACCCGGTGATTGCTTCTTCCACAGGCGATAGGGCGCAGTACCCCGGCGACCCGGTTGGGACTCTGGGCGGCAATACCTGGGTGACGCGCATTTACCCTTATGTCAAAAGTGTGCAGATTTTTAACTGTCCCAGCGCCACGCGAAAATGGGACGGACGGTCGGCAACGGTGACCAACGACATCAGTTACGGCGGAAATTCGGAGTTGTTTGGAGCTTCGGGCACGGCTGCGATTTCTATCGCCGCCGTTGAGGAAGTTGCTAAAACTTTGATGTACGCCGACTCCGACGGTGTGAACGGACCGTATTTCCTGTATTACACCTATTCGGCCAACCGCCACGTGATCGATCGCCATATGAACGGCACCAATGTCGCCTTCGCTGACGGCCATGTGAAATGGAAAAAGATGGTCCGCGATACTCTGGATCGCCCGATTCCGCCACGCGCACCGCAGGGAGTGCTCTGGTATGCCGATGGCCATGCATAAAGACTTAGACAATAACTATTCTGTAACGTAAGTTATTGCGTATGGTGGCTCCGGCCTCCGTGCCGGAGGGGATGCGAAACTCACTCCGGCACGGAGGCCGGAGCCACCAATAGTAGCCTGCCATTCCAGGAATGGTTGGGAAATAAATTACTTTACAGACTAATAACCCAACGCACAGTATGAATTATCACCAACAGCCTCAAAACCATCGCTTCCCACAAAAGCTTCGTTCGATGCGGAGCCTGGCTTCCCTTGGCATTTTTACAGCTTCACTTTTTACCGCTGGCTTCATCAACCCGGCCGGGGCGCAACCCCTTCCTGCCCCCGAAGTTAAGCACACTCCTTTAGTGCCGCGCACGCTGTTTTTTTCGCGCACGCAAAGCCAATATAACCTCTTCTTCAACTACTTCCACTATCACACGCCCGAATGGTATTGGATCGACCGGCCTCTCTTTTTCGACCGCTCACTAGCCCCGGAAACGCCCAGCGGTTCGGAACTAACCGAGCGCAGCTTTTCCCGCGTGCTCGATACGGCGCGGGCTTACGAACTCGATGGTTTTTCGATGCTGACCAACCTCACCACCAACCGCCGCAACTATATGCAGGCGCTGGATTTGGCGGCCAAGAAACCGAGTGAACCATTTTCCATTCTGCTGGACGTTTCGGTGCTGGGCAGCGATGTAGACAAGGCCGTAAACCACATCAGACCCGCACTCGAAAAAGCCCTGGCTTCGCCGTCCGCGCCGCGCGTGAATAATAAAGTCCTCGTCAGTTCCTATAATCTTGATTCCGATTCACCGCAGGCCGTGGCGCAGGTGTTGGCTAAGCTGCGTCAGCAGTATGGCGATACTTTTCTGCTGGTTGCCGCCATTGGGCGCGATTGGTGGCCTGCCTATAACGACCAGGTGGCTGGCGTCACGCCCAATAAAAACATGGCAGCTTTGCAGGCGAAATTGCGCTCCTGGCTCGATGTATGCGACGGCATCATGTATGTGGCGATGGGCGATGCCTCCAACCCCGAGAACGGTGGCGAGCTGGACCAGAGTTATTACAATTTTGTCATTCAAACCTGCCTGAGCGTGCTGGGCGAACCGGCTTATCGCCAGAAATACTTTGGCCTGGGTGCTTCCACCGGCTACTTCAACCCCATCACCAATACCGTAGCAAACGAGGCTGGAACCAAGTATCTGCGCAACAGCCTGCGCATCGCGCTCGACGCCAAACCCGATTTCATCATTTTGCCGGAATGGGACGAGGCCAACGAGAACACTTCCATTCAACCCACGGTTTACAACTCGCTTTCGACGCAACGTCTTTTGCGTCATGAAATGCGAAGGATCAAACAACAACCACAAACCCCGCAGGCAAGAGACGATGTTACCATTCCCAACCTCGTCGTCAGCTACCGGCAATTTCTCATGCTGGGCGAAGCGTTGCAGGTCGAAGTGCTGGGCGTGCCGGATGGCTCGGCGCAAGGCGATTACCGCCTCAAACTCAGCTTTAAAGATACAGCGCACCGCATTGTAAAAACTCTTCCCGTGGCAACACTGGGCAGCGGTGCCTTACAAGACCACACCTTCACCGTGCCCACCGAAGAACTGGCCGATTACCCGGCGCTGATGCCTTCACTGGAAGTCACCTCGCCTGATGGTAAAACCCAAACCTTCGAAGCCGGGCTGGCGGCCATTCGTTTGCAGCCAACCATGAACTGGAATCGCAAATGGGTGAAGATGCCGCTACGCGATTTGTTGGCCCCCACGACGGCTGATTTTCGCCTGGTTCAAGACAGCGCCACATCGGAAGGCAAATTGAAAGTCGAAGGCAAAGTCGCCACCAACGAACAAATTATGTCGGTCGAAGTGGTGGCCGATGGCCTGGAAGTTTTCGCCCTCGACCCGCAAGGCACCTACACCCTTAAACCCGATGAAGCGCTTATCCTGATGCACGAAGTCGCGCCAGAACGGCATGGCGATTTTAACGGCAAATACTTCGTCACCGGCGGCACGGTGCGTAAAGTCGTCGATCAATTCGGCTTCTGGCGCGCCCGCCAGCCCGGCGATGTGGCGGCCAATCTCACCTGGAGCCCGCTGGGGCAAATCTTCGTTGTCACCAATAAAGATACCGCTGTTATCCACGCCGAAAACAAACTTTATAAAGCCGCCGTACCGGTGGCCCGCCTGTTGAAAGACAAGGTCTACAGCGAAGTTCACGGCAAGGGAGCGACCCTTACGCTGCGCGCCTTTGAAGGTGTGCCCGAAACCCCATTCCCTCTGCTGCGTAAAGACGCTTCGTTCCAGGCGACCATCGACCCAATCCGCCCCGGCGCAGCATTGCAAATGCGGGTGATTACCGAGTCGGGGAAAATCTATCGCAGTTGGCCGATCGTCTCTCCTGTCGCTTCCACAGGAAAAGTCGCGTTACCCGTCTATTCCGATACCAAACACGAAACGGTCACGGTGCAAGTCGATGGTTCCCGCCTGCCACGCATTGCGGCCACTCCCGCACAGACGAGTGGCGCTTCCATCCAAGCCTCCACCGATCCCTATTTCACCGGTATGACCGGCGGCATTCCGTTCTGGAGCTACATCGTGCGCAAGAACGGCTCTTACCCGGCCTCCGCCACGCAAACCGCGCCTACCCGCATCACTGAGGACAGCATCGACAGTTGGCGTTTCGACGGCAAGGGCAACTTCCTCTACTTCCCTGCCGAAACCCTGCCGCGCGGCGCGTTTACGCTGTCGTTTAAATTTAAGCCGCTTTCCGGCAAACGCCAGGTTCTGCTCGCCAACCGCAACCATCTTATTGGGGCATTCACGCTGGAGATGGAGAACGGAAAATTGATCGGCTACTACACCACCGGCCTGGCTCGTCAGGAACCCTACTACCCCAAAACACTCCTACAGCCGGACATTTCGGTGCCGTTGGGGCAATGGTCGCAGGTTGAAATCGTCTACGACCTCAAACAGATCGTATTCAAGGTCAATGGCAAAGCTGCCAAGGCGATTCCTCTGTCGATTCAAGGCCGCATCTCCACCCCACTGGTTTTCGGTGGTTACGGCGATGGGAAACAAGACGGCTTTTTTGATGGTTATTTACAGGAGTTGAAAATCGTTCACGGGGTGGCTTCGCATTAATACCGCCCCTGAAATTTGAGTGCAGTCGACGGGAAACAGAATACAGGAAACCCACGCTCCAGATAAGCCGAATGTTTTTGCCCCATCAAAATGCTGTGTTCTGGATCCCCGCGTTCGCGAGGATGACGAGCATGGAAGCCAACCATCTCTATCAACGCCCGGTTGCCTTCCCAGCCTCCAGCCTCTAGTCCCCAGCCTCATATTTCTTCTTCTACCACGCCTCTCTCCATAATTGAATCATGACAAATAAGAAACGCTACACCATAGTCGGCCTGGGCGCGCGAGCGCAGTTCTTCGTGAATGCCCTGGCCGGAGCAGGACGCGAGCACAGCGAACTGGTGGGGTTTTGCGACCTCAGCGCCGCCCGCATGGCCTGGTATAACCGGCAGCTTGGCGAACAGCACAGCCACGCACCGGTTTCCACCTATCACGCCAATAAGTTCGAGAAGATGCTGGCCGAGCAAAAAGCCGATGTCGTGATTGTGACCACGACCGATGCCCTGCACCACGAATACATCGTGCGCGCCATGGAAGCCGGTTGCGATTGCATCGTGGAAAAACCCATGACCATCGACGCGCTCAAGGCCCGCGCCATTCAAGACGCTATAGCCCGCACCGGCCGCAGCCTGCAAGTGACTTTCAACATGCGCTACCAGCCACTCACCGCCAAAGTGCGCGAACTCATTGCCGAAGGCGCAATCGGAAAACCCCTGGCGGTGAATTTTACCTACAGGCTTGATACCCGCCACGGCGCCGATTATTTCCGGCGCTGGCATCGGGATAAAGCCAACTCCGGCGGGCTGTTAGTCCATAAATCGACGCATCATTTCGATCTTGTGAACTGGCTGATCGACTCCACTCCCGAAGATGTCTTCGCATTTGGCGACTTGAAGTTCTACGGCGACGAAGCCGCTACGCTACGGGGCGAAAATTACGACTACGACCGCTATACCGGCAATTCGGCCGCTCATCGCGATCCGTTCGCCATGCAGTTAGACAATGACGATTACCACCGCTCGCTCTATCTCGATGGTGAAACTGAAAGTGGCTACATCCGCGACCGCAACGTTTTTAGCCCCGGCATCACCAGCGAAGACACCATGGCCGTGCTCGCGCGCTATCGCAACGGTGTAATCATGAACTATTCACTGATCGCCTATACCCCACAAGAAGGCTACGAGTTGTATATCACCGGCACCAAAGGCCGCATCGAAGTGCGGGTGCAGCGCCCGCCCCACGTGCTCGATAAAGACATGCAGCCAGTGCAAGACCAAACAGAGACCTCAGCAGTGCAAGTGCTTCCCATGTTCGGGGAACCCTACGAAGTCGCCATCCCCTATGTCGAAGGCGGCCACGGCGGTGGCGACGCGATTCTGGTTGGGCATCTCTTCAATAACGGCACACCCATTGCCGACCCACTCAAGCAGCGCGCGAGTTTCCGCGAAGGTCTAAGCTCGTTAGCGCTTGGCGTGGCTGCTAATGAGTCCATCAATAGCGGACAGCGCGTGGTGGTGAGTGAGCTTTTCGACCTGGATTAGTTTCAAAAGCCTCGCTTCTCAGCCCCCTCATATTTTGTAGGATAGTATTGAGGGGAAATAAATTGTCACACCGATTCCGATAGGATATTAAAACTCGCAAATACCATGAAAATTGCACTCTCCGGTCGTCTCTGGGAACATCCGCTTGGCGTAGACACCACACTGGCCCAGCAAATTCAAGCCGCTGCCGAACTCGGTTATTCCGGCATGGAAATTCGCTATCCGCGCTTGCCGCAAAAGCAAGACTGGGAAGCCACCAAACAACTTCTGGAACAAAACGAAGTCGAATTGGTCTTCACCGCCGGGCCAGGCGTGCCCGAAACCGACGAACTCAAAGCCGAGTTCGAGCGCGTGCTCGATACGGTGCAGTTTTTGGGTGGCAAATTCCTCAAGCAGATTCCTAAAGACGGTGCCGACCCGCAAGCCATTATCTGGGCCGCGGATGAAAGCGCCAAGCGTGGCATCAAGCTGCTTTCACAGTACCACTCCAACTCGGCGACCGATACTGTCGCCAAGACCGAAGAGCTTTTCAAAACCATCAATCACCCCAACTTCGGCCTCATCTTCGATGCCTGCCACATCCCCTTCACCGAAGTGCCGCTGATTAGCATTGAAGAAGCCGTGACGCGTTTGCGCCCGTGGATCGATCTGGTGAACCTGCAAAGCTACAAACCGGCGACGGAAAACGACGGCTTGAACCACGTCACCATCAACGGCAAGGAATGGTCGCTGGCCCTGCCGGGCGACCCCGAAGGCACCGATATGGCGACTGCCATCAACGTGCTCAAAGCCCAGGGGTACGATGGTTGGCTGGTCGCCATGCCCGCCGTGGACCCCAGCGCCCAGCCGCTGGTGGTGGGGCGCGCGTATGCCGATTTCCTCACCCCCTTTATTTAACCCGGCTTCAGAGTACCGAACAGGCCCGCCTTCTCATTGAAAGCGGGCCTGTTTTTTTCAGGTTACGTTCAAATCACACTTATATCGCTTTCCACCCACAGCGGCTCGTCGATGGTAATTCCACTACAACCTATCTCCTGAACGAACGATACCGTATGACGCGCTTCGTGTTGGGTTGTGGGGCATCCCCAGGCTCGAACCTGTGGCACCACTTCCCGCGCCGTAAGGACATCTTGTGCATCCAGCTTCTTTGCGTCGGGACAGAGGCTATCCAACGGCAATGCCTCGGCTTGTCGCAACACATTATCATCGAGTGTTTTGATTAGCCACCCCAAGCGCGCTTGAGGTGCGCAGTCATGGGCACGCTCCAATTGCTGCCAGGAAAACGAAGTAAAGGTGCAATGCGGCCAGAGGTCATATCGCTCAACCAACGCCATCGTCGCCTGAGCCAGTTGCGGGTGTGCGCCTTTCAATTCGAGATGATAATGAAAAGTAGTCCCGAACTCGGCCAGCAATTCATCCAGGCGCATGATACGCTCACCGGCAAAGCCTGGCGAAAACCACGAGCCAAAGTCGAGCGCGGCAAGCTGCTCGTAAGAACACTCCTCCGCACACACCTCACTATGGCCATACCGGGTGAGCAAACGATCGTGGCAAAGCACGGGCACACCGTCAGTGGTGAGTTGCA
>Ga0209369_1000314_pt1 | contig 84503 bp, 67 predicted proteins | sample EBPBio142010_DNA_FD_185865 | JGI IMG/M metagenome (GOLD analysis project Ga0209369, IMG submission 185865) | Wastewater treatment Type I Accumulibacter community from EBPR Bioreactor in Madison, WI, USA - Reactor 1_10/4/2010_ DNA (SPAdes)... | ecosystem: Engineered > Bioreactor > EBPR >...
GCAAGTACTTGCGAAGTAGCAAGGGTTAGTTGGTAAGTTCATGGTTCAGCCAAAGCGTCGCGGTTGTGCATTCCGACTTTGCGCGTGTTGTCGGCGGGGTCGCGCACGTCGGGAAGCAGCGTGCGCTCCCATTTGAGCCATTTCACATGGCCGTCCGCAAACAAGTAGTTGGAGCCGTCAAAATGCCGCTCTTTTTGCAGGTGCGGCTCGAATTCGTCCGGCTCCCACGGGTGGTAGTCGGTTTCGTCGAAGTCTTTGAGCCGCTCGCCCATCGCAATTTGCTCTGCGGTATTTTGAAAGAGCGCGATGCTCAGGGAGTGGGTGAAAAAGCCGTTGATGGCGTAATCGCTTTCGGGCTTGGGCGAAATGCTTTCCGAAAGCGACGGGCAGCGAAACACCTGCTCGCTCTTGATATAGGGTTGCAAGGGCTGGAACCAGGTGTATTCGATGTCCTCGTCTACCACGAGCGTGCGCTCGTCGTTATCCTGCTGATACTGCGCCATCGCAATTCCGATTTGCTTTAAGTTGCTCTGGCAAGAGGCACGACGAGCGTTTTCACGAGCGCGAGCGAAGACGGGAAATAAAATCGCCGCGAGGATCGAAATTATCGAAATGACGACCAAAAGTTCGATCAGCGTAAAGCCGCGCGACCGCATCCGGTCACTTTGCCGATTAAGGCGGTGTTGAATGTGTTTCATGTCGAAGTTTTCCTTGTTGAATTTGATTTGGAACGGGGGCAAGGACGACACTTCGACAGGTGGGCCACGCGGCGACGCGGGTGAATGCGGCGTTGAGACTAAAGGCGTTGCGGGCGCGAGCAGCGGCAGTGCGACGACAAGAAGCGCAGGCGCATTGAGGGTCGCTGCCGTCGCAGGGACAGCGGCCCCGGCGGTTTGATGCGCGAGACACAGGGCACAGGGTGTATGGTGTTCCTGCTCCACCGCGTGACCATGCAACGCGAAACCCGTCAGCGCCGCTACAAAGTAGAGCGCAAACGCGACGACCGCAATTTGCCTGATTTTTCTCATCCGCCTGCAACGCATTCAGAATTCCTTTACGATTTCAACGGCGGGCGTCAATGCGCGTGCGGCGCGCTTCCCGGCGGGTCAACGTGACCATCATCGCCCGCTTTCGCCGCGCCGCCACTGGCCGCGCCGACGTTCAACACAAACGGCGCGGTGATGATTTTGCCTTTGTGCATGAACTGGCCCCACGCTTTATAAAGTCCGGCGGTGGGGAAGTTGGTGTGGAACATCACGTCGGGGCCGCCGCTTTTGGGCGGCGCGCTTTCTTTCATCTTGCTCATGTCCATCTTGTCGTCGCCCATTTTGCTCATGTCGTGTTCTTCGCCCTCGGCCATCGGATGCGAGTGCAAAAAACTTTTCGTGTCTTCCGACAAAATCACGGCGTGCCCCATGGCACCGAGATACGGCTGCAAGTCCTTGATCGGCTGGCCTTTGGCGTCGCGCACCTGGAAATGCAGCATCGCATCCTTGCCGACTTCGAGCTTGGCGGGCATCGGCATCAGCGCGACTTCGTAAGTTGCGCCGCCTTTGGCTTGCGGCTCGCCTTCGGGATGAGCGATGACTTTTTTGGTCAGCCACGCGCCCGTCGCTTTGACGGCGACGAGTTTCGACCCGATAGGGGAAATGCCTTCTACACTCAGTTCATGCGGCGCGACTTCCTGCTCGCCGCCTTTGGGCGTGTAGTCCGCATACAATTTGAAATCGCCGCCGCTGGGCAATGTCGCCGCGACGGTGAAAACGCCGTTGCCCTCATGTTTGGGATGAAGATGGTTGAACCACGACAAATCTTTTTTCACCACGATGAGATGCATCAGCTTATCGTGGACAACTTCAAAATCCCCCACTGGCGCGCCGCTTTCGGCATCAAGGACTTTGATCGTCCAGACATCTTCTGCGCCGCCCGTCGGCGCGCCCGATTTGGTACTGAACTCGATTTTGGTGGTGTGCGGGTGTGTTTCCACATCGTGCGCGGCGTCGCCGTGATCGCCGGTTTTTGCCGCCGACTCTGCGGCGCTGTTGGCTGCGGTCGAGTTCGCAGCGGGAGTACTCCCGCTGTTGTTGCAGCCGGTCACAACCAGCGCCGCGCCCAACGCGACGGCGGCCATGCCCAGGCCGTAAATCAAACGGCGACTGCTCGCCCCGACTTCGTTCGTCAATGTTTTCATCTATTTTTCCTTTAAAAATGTTTTGTGTGAATTTTTAAAACGCCGTCAAACGCCGCGCGCCGCCTGGGCGCGCAAGGCCGCTCCGCCTTCGGTAACAACCCGTTCGCCCTGCTGTACGCCGCTTTTGATTTCGACGCGATTGTTGCTCGTATTGCCGAGCGTGACTTCACGCCGCTCATACGTTCCGCCCTTATCCACGAAAACGATTTTGGCCGCGCCGTCATCGAGTACCGCCCCTGCCGGAACCACAATCGAAAGCGACCCGACGCCGGTTTGAATTTGTCCTTTAGCGAACATTCCGGGCCGGAGTACTCCGGGGTTCTTGATAATCGCCCGCGCCGTCACGGTGCGCGTTTGCTCGCTCACCTGCGAACCGATGAAGGAAATCTGTCCCTCAAAAGTTCGATTTGGCACGGCCTGGGTACTCACCTTGACCGGCGAGCCGTAGCGCACGCGCGCGATGTCGGCCTCAAACAACTGGGCTTCCAGCGCGACCGTGTCCAGATTGACAATCGTCAAAATCGGCGCGTCGGCCTGGATGAGTTCGCCCAGCGCGACATCGCGGGTTTGCACCGTGCCGCTAATCGGCGCGCGAACCGGGATGGAGACTCCTCCGCCCGGACTCGATTTGAAGAGCGCCAGAGTACTCCGCGCCGCGCGCAGATCGGCCTGCGCCTGCACATAACCGGCGCGCGCCGCCTGTACGTTGGAGATGTTATTGAGGTTTTTGCGGAAAATACTCTGCTCACGGGCAAGTTGCGAATTGGCGACTTCGAGCGAGCGCCGCGCTCCATAAAGTCCGGCCTCTGCCGCCTTAACATTGGCTTGCGCCGTGCCGACCTCGCGCCGATTGGCGATGTTCTCCTTGAAAATCCGCTGTTCGCGCGTAAGCTGCGCTTGCGACAAACGCACGTTCGTCCGCGCGCGTTGCAGTTCGGCGTTGCGCGTTCTCACATCGGCTTGCGCCGTCGCCAGAGTACTCTGCGCCTGCTGCACTTCAGCGATGCCGGCCACATTGCCGCCGGCGATTTCGCGTTGACGTTCCAATTCCTGAGATGCGGTCGTTTCATCGGCCTGCGCCGTTTGCAGACGTGCTTGCGCGGTCTCGAACGCCTGCTCTGCGCTTTCCAGATCGCGTTTGGAAACCAGACCTTCAGACGAAAGCGACCGCGCGCGCTGCAAGTTGGCGCGCGTGGTGGCGACTTCGCTTTGAGCCGCCGCTCGCGCCGATTGCGCCGCGACTAAAGCGCGCCGCGCTTCTTCGACCGGACGCGCCACATACGCTCCCGATGAAGCCAGGCGGCGGCGGCGTTCCAGTTCGGCTTCGCCCGACTCGACCGAAGCCTGAGCATTAGTTAAAGCCGCCTCTGCGATGCGAACCGCTTCGGTTGCTTCGGCGCTCTGACGACGCGCGGTTTCCAGCGCGGGCGAAGCGTAGCCACCGGCGCGCGCCGTGCGAACTGCGTTTTCGTAGGCCACACGCGCCTGCGAAACGGCGGCCTGCGCCTGACGCGCTTCACCGGCGGCCTGCGCCTGCGCTTGCCTGGCGGCATCAACCGGAGCGCGGGAAAACACGCCCGCCTCCGCTTGCTTTTGCACCACGCTTAAATTGCTTTGGGCGTTATTAAAACGCGCCAGCGCCTGCTGATAGGCCGACTGCGCTTCGCCCACCGCGCGGCTTTCGATAACCGCGACGGTCTCGCCCTGCTGCACGGTCTCGCCCTGCGCCACCAATAATTTCGTGACGCGACCGGGGACAATCGAAGCCACGCGTACAATCGCGTTCGGATTGGGCGCGATCTGGCCGTTGAAATCAATGCCGGTGGCAAGCTGCGCGACCTGAACCGGCTGCGTTTTGATTTGCAAAAGCTGCGCGGTCTGGGCGGGAAGCTGCACTTCTCCGGGCGCGAGAGTTTGCGTTGCAACGCTGGAAGTTTTCGCCGTCAGCGCGATGCCGATATTTCCGGCTTTGGTCGAAACCGTGACTTCGCCGGGCGCGATGTTTGGCGCGCCGGTTGTCGGTGCGGTTACGGCGTGTGTCGCCGCTTCTTCTTCGTCTTCATGCACTTCGCCTTCGTGCGCCCACGCCGGAAGTACTTGCAGCGCGATGATCGGCAACAGCAGGCACAACAACGCGGTCACAACCGGAGCAGCCGGCGGCGCTTTCCGTTTTCTTCTCCACTTCAAAAACGCCCACAGCAGTACTCCCAGCGCCAGCGCGCCGATGCCGAGCGGGAGTACTCTGCGCCACAACGGAACAGGCGTGGCAGGCGGCGCTGGGGGCGCGGGCAGATTAAAGCCGATCACCGTCTCGACGCCGTTGCCGATTTCCGGCTCGATATTGACGGCGAGCTGATAGCGTCCGGGCGCGGGAAACCCAAACGCTTCGCGCTTCGCGTCGCCGAAATGGATTTTGTAAAGGCCCGGTGTGCCTTCTTCCTCGCCGGTTATTGTGCCCAGTGTTTTTCCGGTCGCGGCCTCTTTGACGGTTCCCTCGACCAGCGCGCCCTTGAGCGGCGCGGGAGTACTCGCGCTGCCTTTGGTTAAGTCCGTAAGGCGTAGCGTAATTTCGGTTTCCGTCGCGCCGCCCGTCACTGCGACAACCGGCGCGGCTTCTTCCTCCGGGGCGTGCGAATGGCCGTCGGACGGATCGCCGCCCGCCCACGCCGTCTGCACCGCCAACAAAAAGAAGAAGCCGCCAAGGAGTACGCGCCGCAGTGAGAACGCTTGGTGAGAAAGTATTTGTGTCATTGTGGGTTTTCCTCTGTTGCCGTCGCGGGGTTGGCGTTGGTCGCGGGCAAATCAACCGACGGCGGATTTAAGGGCGGCTGTTCGACCGGAGGAATGGTGCCTTGAGGAACCGTTCCCGGCGCGGCCACGCCGGGCGGAGTACTCGCGCCTTGCGGATTATCAATGGCGCCCAGCAAATTTTCCGGCGGCGTCGCGCCCAGCGCGCTTTCGAGTTGCGCTTCCGAAGTGCGAACGCCGACGAGAGCCTGCAAGTACTCAGCTTGCACTGCGCGCAAGGTGCGCTGCGCTTCCAAAACTTCGAGATAAGTACTTGCGCCGGCGGCGTAGCCGATCTGCGTTTTGCGAAGCAGATCAAGCATTTGCGGCACGATGCCGGTGCGATAACGCTCGACCGTCGCGCGCTGCTGATCCATGCGGATTAAGGCTTGCTCGACTTGAGCCGCCGCCTGCGAACGCAGCAAAACGATTTGCGCTTCCTGCGCTTGGACTTCGGCCTGCGCCGCGCGCTTTTCGTTTTTGATCGAACCGAAATCGAAAATCGGCGCGGTGATGACGGCGCGCAAGCCGATTTCTCCACTGCCGAAAACCGCCGTGCGCCGCGCCTGCAACTCGACTTGCGGCAACCGCTGCTTTCCAATCGCGTCCACCTGAGCGCGGCGCGCTTCCAAAGTCGCTTCGGCTCCTACAATATCGGGACGATTGATGAGACCCGACAACAGCGCGCCGCGCTGCGAAAAGATTGGATTGCTGATCGCTTCACTGCCGACTTGCGCGGAACCGGCCAGCGGCGGCGCAGGAATAGACGAATTCACGCCTGGATCAGCAAGCGGAGTACTCGGCGCGCTGCCGGTCGCAAGCAAGCCGGCGAAAGCGGGATTGAGCGGCAAAGCCACGCGCAACGGCGTTTCCGGCGCTTGGCCGATAAGTTGATTGAGAACCGCACGGCGCACCAATCGTTCGGCGCGGGCGTTGGTCAATTCGTTTTGCACGCGCAACAGTTCGAGTTCGGCGCGTTGCGCTTGCACCGGCGGCACATCGCCCAGTTCGGCTTTGCGCGCGGCAGCGGCGCGAAATTGTTCGGCGACTTCGACCTGCGCCACGCCCAGACTTTCGGCTTCCTGCGCCGCAAATAAATTGGCTCCGGCGTTTTTGACTTCAACGATCAGAGCGCGCGTGACCAGAGTACTCGCGGACTCCACCTGGCGCGCCTGCGCTTCGAGGACACGTCGCTGCGCCTTGCGCTGACCGAACAAATCGAGCGGCTGCGACAAAAGAATTTCTTCGTCGCGGGCTTCGTCACTACCCAATAATCCCGGCACGATTTGCAGAACCGGATTGGGCAGAGACCGCAGTGCCCCGACGCGGCGGCGGGCCGCTTCGAGATTGGCGCGGGCAATGGCGGGCTGCGGATTATTTTCCAAAGCGCGATGAATCAGCTCGTCAATGGAAACTTCCGGCTCGTCGGAAACAGCAACAGAAATGGCATCAGGGACAGGCGGCGGAGTACTTGGCGGCTCCTCTTGAGCACGCAAGGGCATGGCTACAACAAACGCAGCTATCAGTAGATAAGCGGCGCAAGAACCTCGTCGAAAGATATAGAACAAAGGGATTTCCTCCTTCTCGACTGACAAAGGCGAGCGGAAATGAGCGGCTACAAAACCATGTGCGAGGCACAGCAGCGAAAACGAGCTACCGGCAGACGCGCGAAAACCACGTTACGCCACGGGCGCGAACGCTTGGTTAAGCCGAGAAAGGAGGGGCGCGGTTTGAAAACGAGGAACGACAGAATTGCGAATACAACGAAGGAACATCGGGGCCGGCTCTACTGCCAACTGCCGGTACCCCTTCCGGTTCATAGGTCAGAGTGAAAATGGCAACGGACGGCAAAACGATGTGGGATTTACCATCCGGTCCGGAGTAGCTGCCGGCCGCTACCGCTGTAACCGGGGTTTCTTGAGGCTGGCAACAGCAGGCCTCTTGTGTGGGTTCGGGCAACTGGCTCGAAGCGCCAACCTGGGCGGGAGCGCTCACCACATCACGAGGTGCTGCGTGGGCGTGTGTACTGTGATCGTGTTCGCTGTGATCGTGAGTTTCGCTTTGACCTTCAAGGCGCTCACTCGATTGCACTGCGGAGGCGGGAGCGGAATGACCGTGAGAAAAGTCGTCGTGACAGAAGAGAGCCGTGCCGATAGGCTGAGACACCCAAGCGAAAACCGCCAGCAGCATCCAAGCTGCATAGCGTCGCTTCAACTGCTCGAACCGCCAGTTCAGGTTTCTCATCTTCAGACCAGATTTAAGACACGGTATATTTTCGTGTCACGGAAATAATCTTCATCCAATACTTACTATAGCTGATAAGCGCATGGTAAGACGAATTGAAACAGTACGGTTCCCTTAAATTACTTATTGCAAGAAACCGAGCGTCCCACACGCATTTTCATATTTCAAATCCTTTGACCAGAGGCGTTGAATCAGTATGCTGCGGTAACTGTTACCGGCGAGTTTACCGGAGTCTTCGAGTTTGCCCTCCACCACTAACTGCGGCGCGCGCAAAACGCGGGAAAACTGCTCGTAGACCTGGGGCACAATCGCCGTGGGCACATAACCTGTCTCATCCTCAAGGATGATGAAACACATGCCTTTCGCTGTCGGTGGGCGCTGGCGTGAGATGACACTGCCGGCCACGCGCACGATGGTGCCGCCCTTGTGCTGTTTGAGTGAAGCGGTGGAGAGTATCCCCAGCTTGCTCAGTTCGTAGCGGTGGAGCGTGAGTGGGTGCGGCCCAGCGGTTTGGTTGTGGGTTTCAAAGTCCCAGCGCAAAAGCTCGTGTCGTTGCAGCGCAGAGAGAGGCGGCGGGGTTGGTATCGCTTGCATATCGAGCGTGAGTTGGTCGGTGTGTTGGCCGCGTTTGCCTTTGCTGCCATGACGGGCACGCAAGAAGCCGCGCACTTCCCAAAGCACCTGGCGGCGGTCGCCAAAGCCGGAATAAACGAATTGATGCGCCTTGCCCCCATTCTGCGCTATTTGCCCCAGGCCCGTCTGAAGGTCGATGGGCAGCCTGTGAAGCTCTCCCATCCGTTGGCGATTTCCCCAGCAGGCCGCCTGATGGTTCCGCTGCGCGACCTGGCCCAGGTTTTCCAATGCCAGGTTACGTTCAATGCGACCGATAACAGCATCTTGCTGCAAAACGAAAACAAAAATGTCTGGCTCAAGGCCAATTTTTATCAAGCCACCATCAACGACAACGAAGTGCCGTTGCAGCAACCTCCCATCCTGGAAAATGGCATGGTCTTCGTCTCAGCCGAACTCAGTAATATCGCCTTCGAGTCAAACCACCGCTGGCATTCCAAGGCGCAGTTATTGATTATTCGGACGGACGGAACGGAGATCAACGAGGAAGAGAAAGAGGAGTAGCGGTTCTCTCATGCAAATAGGAACAAAAATCGACGCCTATCGCATTGACGCTCTCAACGGGCAGGGTGGATGGGACGGGTTTATAAAGCCTGGCACAGCGGGCTGCATTGTTATCATGCGCTTAAAATGCTGCCGCCCGAGCGGTGGCAAGCAAAGGAGAAGAACGACGGCAAAAACCGCTGGAACGCCCCAGGCGTTGACATTCAATGAGGAAGAGCTATTGTAACTCGCGACTGATTTGGTTTACTGACATGGAATCTGTTTCGGGAACGTTTTTGTTTGGAGACAAATCATTCTACAGGAACAGCTTCACTTTAATCACAAAACAAACGAAAAAACGCTTAGCTTGATGCCTATGGGGCATGGCGTGCCATGCCCGCGAACGTGGAGGTTATGTCAATATAAAATGACGATAATGGCAAAACACACTGGGATTGCATATTGTGTATTGTCTGGAAAAATTGCCCTGTCCAGGGGTTGGCGCCAACGTCCGGTTGCCGATATTCAAGTTCGCCGTTCCCACAAAGTTCTACTGAGGTACTTTTCACAAAAATTACTTATGTGAAGGATACTTCACAACAGTAACCTCACGGTATATAATATAAGCAAATGCCGATTTCTTCTGATTCTGTTGGAGAATGACAGCCGATGCCATCTGCTTCTCGCGACTTCAACTTTCATCTGTGTAATCTGTGGCTAATTCAATCAATTGCGAAAACTCGCGACGTAGTTAGCGTGGCCGAAGGCTTTGCGTGCTATTAACACCGTATCCTATGAATAAGCGTTCCCTGATGCTCAACGAAATTGACGTGCCGGTGGAAGCGTCGTCGTCGGAGATTGTGCCCGATACCTACCGGCAATACGTCAGCGAGACCGCGTTCGACGGTTCGCCCGGCGATGCCTCGCCTGATACCAACCCCGCGCTGGCCTATCTGGCGGCGTTGGCACCCACCGGGCGGCGCACCATGCAACTGAGGCTGGAGCAAGTCGCAGAAATCCTTATCGGGAGCAAAAGCCTGATGAACGTGCCCTGGGAGCGGCTGCGCTACCAGCACGTGGCCGCCATCCGCGCCATCCTCACCCAGCGCGAATTGGCCCCGGCCACCATCAACTCCACGCTGTATGCGCTGCGCGGCGTGGCCAAGGCGGCCTGGAATTTGGAGCTGATTTCAGCCGAAGATTACCAGCGCATCCGCAACGTGCGCCCTTCCCACGGCTCGCGCCTGCCCGCCGGTCGCTCGGTGGCAGCGGGCGAGCTGGCGGCATTGCTGGAAGCCTGCGCCAAAGACACCTCGCCCGCCGGAACGCGCGACGCCGCGCTCATCGGCGTGCTCTATTGCGGCGGTATGCGACGCGCTGAAGTGGCCGCCCTGAATGTCGAAGATTACGATAACACCAGCGGCGCGCTCAAAGTCATCGGCAAGGGCGATAAAGAGCGGCTGGTCTATATCGTGGGCAACGCCGGGGAAGCCTTGAACGACTGGCTCAGTTGGCGCGGCGCGGCCACGTTTGCCGATGAGCTGGAAAGCCAGGCCGAGGAAGACTCTTCTGCCCGCCCCCACACTACCCCGCTGTTTTGCCCCATCCTCAAAAACGGCCGCATCCAGCGCCGCCGCATGACCGACCAGGCCATTTACCTCATCCTGCAAAAACGCGCCCAACAAGCCGGAGTCGCCAGTTGCTCCCCCCACGACCTGCGCCGCAGCTTCGTGGGCGATTTGCTCGACCGCGATATTGATATCGTCACCGTGCAACAGTTAGCCGGGCACGCCAACGTTTCGACAACGGCAAGGTATGACAGGCGCGGGGAAAGGGCCAAGCAAAAGGCGGCGAATGCGCTGCATTTGCCGTATAAGAAACGATGAAGGAGGTAGCCGGGGGAAAACGGCGGTAGACAGGAGACGGAATACGGAATACAGGAGAGGCAACCGGGCTTTGAAGAACCACGCGCGTGAGCAAGTGGACTGATGTGGCGTTTTCCCTCCGTTATTGCCGCATGCGCCCTCCAGCGTTGATGCCGACGGGGAGCGTGTCCGCCCGGTTGCCGCTATCTACTTTCAATTTTCCAGGCTTTGAATCACTCAAATTCATGAGTGTAAATTATCCACGTCATGGATAAATTCCATCCATGACATCTCATCGCGGTGCTCTACTCAGGCGAGAAATTGGTACCGTTCGGAGAGAATTTGTTTGAGGTGCCGCTGCGGGGGGGGTGGGGGTGAAGGAAGGGCGAACGTCCAACGTTGAACGTCGAATAACGGCAAGCAGAACTAACGGTGAACGATGACTAATCCCGCCTCACGTGTTCATATACAGTAGTCACATTTGTTAATAATGTTTATATGGACTCGCTCATAGCGGCGGGAATATTGAAAGTTCAGGTTTTTATGAGTGATATCAGTGAAAAACAGTTGGCGGCCAATCGCGCTAACGCTTTGAAAAGTACAGGGCCAACCACCGAGGAAGGCAAGAATCTCGTGCGCGTAAATGCCTATAAACACGGTCTGAGTGCGACCAATCCCACTTCCCTGCTGATGCCTGGTGAGAGTGAAGATGAATTGCGTGAGTTTGGCGCTCGGTTACGAGAAAATTTGAAACCAGTGGGCGATATGGAAGAGCTGTTAGTCGAGCGGATAGAATCGTGTGCATGGCGTCTAAAACGTGTTGAGCGTGTGGAGGCAGGGCTGTTTGCCTATGGCTTTTTGGAAAAGCAAGCGCAACTCAAGGAGCAGGACGTTGCAAACCCAACCGACTTGGCAGAGCCCCTTACCCAACGGCTGGTGACAGGCGTGGAGGCAACCGGTTTTCTGCAAGACGCACAAACCAATAATGCCTTTGCTAAATTGAGCCGCTATGAGGCCGGATTAGAGCGCAGCTTATATAAGGCGCTCGAAGAGCTCAAAAAACTACAGCTCCTTCGGCGAAAGGAAGCAGGAATTCCCTTTCGCCGTGCCGTTCGTTGAAGGTGTTCCCCGACAGCTAAAATGGGTTTGTTTCGTAAAATTGCAGTTAGATGGTGCGGGTGGGGAAAGAAAAAACAGGAAGTGCTCTTACTCAGGCGAGAGTGTCACAAATTTGGTGTAATGGCAAAAATATCGGTATGAGATGATGTAAACGGCGGTGTTAAGCAGGACTTATGCCGCACTCTAAAACCTTGCATCTGTGCCAGGCCACCCCCTTACCCCCCAAAAAGTGCGGTATTTTGCGGTATATTGCGCTATTATGCGCCGTTCGTATGGTCGAAAACCTCGATTTACGAGGTGGTCAGCGAATCACTCTGGTCAATGGAATTGTGGCCTATTTGAGGGGATGGCCTTATATCAAGTAATAACAACCCAAAGCCATGAGTAGCAAGAATATGGCAACCATTACGGCGACAGGTCGGGAAATCAGCGGAGGATCTATCGCGATACAGTCGCCATCGTTTTCGCCACGCATCATTGCCAGAATCCCCAAAGGCGTGAGTTCGTCAGAACTACAATAGTCATTATTTAATCTTCGTCGCAGGCTTCAGCAGCTATTTTCGAGTCGTCTGGCCATAGTCGCCTCGATCGTTCAATAACCCCAATGGCATAATCAATCATCACTAGATCATTTTCGCCCTTGAATTCTTGCAGAAAAGCCTCTCGTTCTTCTTCCGTTCGGAGGTCTTCTGCTGCATCCCAGAGGGGGAGTTTGTTAATTTCCTCCAATCCTTTCTTGCTAAGGTTACGCATTATTTCTTTCTCCACTGATATTTGAATCTATACTGTCATCCTTGCTCTTGCTCACGCTTAATGAGTTCCGCACCATAGTTTCTCACTGCATTTACTTCTCTAGAAACCGCATAGGCTTCAAAATCATCGCCAGCGTATGGCACTAAGAGTTCAGTGAGCGCTCCTTTATCCTCATTGTCAGGATTGAGCCATTCTTCCCGCGCGTCCGGAGGCAGTATTACCGGCATGCGGTGGTGAAGAGGCTCCATCAGTTCGTTAGCCGATGTCGTGATAATGGTGCAGGTTTGTATAGGCGGTGTATCTGCACCTTTCTCTCTCCACTCCGCCCATAGGCCAGCAAAGGTAAATGGCTCATCGTCTTTGCGATGAATGAAATAAGGTGTTTTTGTTTTACCATCACCCTTTTGCCATTCGTAAAAGCCATCGGCAGGAATCAGGCAGCGGTGTGATTTGATGAGCGATCGAAACGAGGGCTTTTCGGCCAGGGTTTCGGCGCGGGCATTAATCATTTTATTGCCGATAGAAAGGTCTTTGGCCCAGTGCGGCACCAAGCCCCAACGAAATGCCTTGAGGACACGGCCCTTCTCGGTTTCTAAAACGACCGGCACTTCCTGAGTCGGAGCAATATTGTAACGCGGGGTAAGCTCTATCTCCGCAAAATTCAGTTTGAGTTGCTCAATCAGCTTATCCACATCGGTATGCATCGTATAGCGGCCACACATAGAAAAACGCTCCTTTGACCGTTACTATCGCACAAATTGTGCCACTTCCGCTATCGCATTCCTCTTCGGCGCTTCAATCCGCGAACGCGTTGAGGCCGCACGAGGGTTCTCTCCCGGGTGCCCTGACGCTCCGGTGGCGATGATCTCACGGGCATGACGGCAGACGGCATCGAGCGACCAGAGGCGTTGAATAAGAATGCTGCGGTAGCTGTTACCGGCGAGCTTGCCGGAGTCTTCGAGTTTGCCCTCCACCACCAACTGCGGCGCGCGCAAAACGCGGGAGAACTGGTCATAAACTTGCGGCACTATCGCGGTGGGAACATATCCGGTTTCATCTTCGAGGATGATAAAACACATGCCTTTCGCTGTTGGTGGGCGCTGGCGTGAGATGACACTTCCGGCCACGCGCACGATGGTGCCGCCCTTGTACTGTTTGAGTGATGCTGTAGAGAGTATTCCCAACTTGCTCAGTTCGTAGCGGTGGAGCGTGAGCGGGTGCGGTCCAGTGGTTTGGTTGTGGGTTTCAAAGTCCCATCGCAAGAGCTCGTGTCGTTGCAACGCAGAGAGAGGCGGCAGGGCTGGGATCGCTTTCATATCGAGTGTGAGCTGATCGGTGTGTTGACCGCGTTTACCTTTGCTGCCATGACGAGCACGCAGCAACGCGCGCACTTCCCAAAGTACTTGCCGCCGTTCGCCAAAGCTCGAAAGAGCGCCGCAGCGCGCCAGGCTTTCCCAATCGTCTATCTGCAAAGGTAAGCGTTCCAAAGCATCTTGCAATGAAGCGAACGGCGCCATTGCCCGCTCGAAAACAATCTCACGGGCTTTCTCGACGCTAATGCCGTGCACTTGTGTAAAAGGAATCCGAATCGCCAGCGTGCTGCCTTTGTAATCGAGGGAATATTTCACTTCCGAGCGGTGCAGGCACACCGGCAGCATGGCAACGCCCATACGCTTGGCTTCTTCAAGCAGAGTTTGGATAGGATAGAAACCCGGTTGGTGCTCCAATACACCGCACATATACTGCGCCGGATAATGGGTTTTGAGATAGGCCGATTGATAAACCGTTTTGGCGAAAGCGGCCGCGTGGCTGCGGCAAAATCCATAACCGACAAAATGCGATACCAGGTCGAATATCCTGTTCGCCAGCCCAACCGGAACCGGATGTTGAGTGTTCTTATGCGTTTCGATCGCGCCCTTCACAAATTGTTCGCGCATGGCCTCCATCTCGCCGGGATCTCTGAACTTGCTCATCAGCTTGCGGAACTCATCTGCCTGCGAAAGTGATAATCCGGCAAAGACGTGGGCCACTTCCAAGACCTGCTCCTGATAGAGAATAATGCCGTAAGTATCTTTCAGCACCGGCTCTAATGAGGGATGGGGATAGCTGACTTTTGCCACTCCGCGCCTCCGCAAGATATAGGGATGCACCATATTCCCCTGCAACGGGCCAGGACGAAACAGCGCGACTTGCGCCACCAGGTCGTCAAAGGTTTCGGGCCGCACTTTGGAGAGAAGGTTCCATTGCCCCGGCGATTCGATCTGGAAAAGCCCCAAAGTCTCGCCGCTGCGGATGAGCTCGAAAGTGGCAGGGTCTTCATCAGGAAACTCATCGACACTTGTGCGTGGCTCGTCGGGCAATGTGAGAATGTCGATCTGGGTTTGTGCTTCGCCAATAGCGGCCAACATGCGCAGGCCGAGCACATCGAATTTAATCAGTCCCAGGCGCTCAACATCATCTTTAGAAAACTGAATCTGCCGCACTCCGTTGGCGCTGGTCTGGATGGGCGAGAGGTAACGCAATGGCTGCCGCGAGAGAATCATGCCGCCACTATGTAACCCCAAATGGCGCGGACAGCCTTGCAGACGCTCAACCAAGGCGCACAACACACCGAGCGCTTTCGATTCGCCAAACACCTCCGCTAAATTGTCACGAAAGTCGTGCACGTATTTGGCTCCGGCGTGGGGCACCAGTTTGGTCGCCTGGTCGATTTTTGCCAGCGGATAACCCAGCACTTTTGCCATTTCGCGCACTGCCGACCGCATGCGAAAGGTAATGATATTAGCTGTCATGGCTGTGTGCCGCTCGCCCCAACGCTGGTGCATCCATTCAATGACTTCATCACGGCGGCTGGTGTCGAAATCCACATCAATATCCGGCATACCGGTGCGGCCTTCATGTAGAAAGCGCTCGAAGAGAAGTTTATGCTTGATAGGGTCCACAGCGGTGATGCCCAGGAGATAAGCCACCACGCTATTGGCCGCGCTGCCCCGCCCGGAGCAGCGAATACGACGCGAACGGGCAAACTCCACCACCTCGCGCACCACCAGAAAGAACTCATCGAGTTCCAGGTGATGAATAATACGCAGCTCTTTTTCTAACTGCTCCTTCGCTGCCCGGTTACGGCCGTAGCGAGTCTTGAACCCTTCCTGACACAGGGCGCGCAAATAGGCATGTGGCTGTATGCCTTCGGGAATGGTGGCTGGTGGCGGCGTGACGACAGGAGCCAGAAGGTTAACATCGCACTCCTGTGCTATCGCCTCGGTATTGGCAATCGCTTCGCGTGGCAAACCTGCCCAGCGGTAATACGATTCACGACAAAGCGCCGCCGCATCGTTCACGGGCCGCAGGGGGTGGCCTTGCTCTACGGTGATGCAATTCTGCGCGCAAAACAGCGCATCGTAGAGCGGAAAGTCCAGGAGTTTCGCATGGCGCACGGCGTTGCTGGCCACGCACGGAACGCCGACGTGCTCAGCCAGTTGTTGCAAGCGGTAGTTGTTGGCGCGGTCGCCGCTGAGTTCGTGATGAATCAGCTCTAAAAAGATACGTTGCGGATAAACCCCTTTGAGCTTCTCTAACCTGCGCGCGGCTTTACTGTAGTGGCCCTGCGTCATCGCGCCACGCATATCGACCAGGCAGAAAAGCCCTTGGGCATATTGGGGCAAATCTTTCCACGAGAGCGCGGGGCTCAGCCTCTCCCGGTGCGCCCAGGTGAGTAAGTCACAGAGGTTTGCATAACCTTCTAAATCCCCGGCCAGCAGCACCAGGCCAATGCCATCAACGACAACGCGCGCCCCATGCACCGGGCGGATGCCTTCTATTTTGCAAGCGAGAGCGTGCTGCACCGAACCGGCTAAAGTCCAGTCGTCGGTGAGGGCGAGGGCGGGCTGGTCGAACTCGGCCGCCCGCTTAGCCAGGGCTACCGGCGATGAAGCGGCCCCCATGAACGAAAACCAGGAATGAGCATGCAGGTGAACCATATCAATCCTGCACCGCTAACAAGAACCAACTCTCGTCTTGCTGATAAAGCTCGAAAACCTGGGGTGATTGAGCGTGGTGCGCCTCCACCCGGTAGTAGCGCCGTGTCTGCCGCAAACCGAGCCACCACTTGCCGACATAGCGCCAGCTATCGAGCGTGCGGGTGACGCAGTAGCGCTTTCGCCGCCACTCGAACGATTGTAGCTTGCCCTTACCATCGGTTTGGACAGTGACCGATTCCACGCAGCGGCGCATCACTGCACCTCATTGAGAACCGGTCCGTAGCTGTAACGCTCTTCCCGCAACGCGGCGTATTCGTCTCGCAAACGGTAACGCCCCATGGCCCCTTTGTAACGGCTTTCGATATTGCGCAGTGCCGTTACCAGGCGCGGCGGACTGAAACGCGATGCTGTCGTGTCATAGCGCCGCGTATCGAAAAGTGTGCTGCTCTGGCCCTCGCCGCTTAGCCGTGAGAGCTGCACTTCCAGCGCCACCACTTCCACTCTGGTTTTGCCGATGAGGGCAAGAATTAGCTCATTGCTGACTCGAAATAGATTGCGCGGCGAGGATACCGCCTCGCGCAGCAGCTTCTGGGTCGATTTCCCTCCCTTATTGGTGGTGATGGTGACAGTGATGGCTCCGGCGCTCATGCCGTTGAGCTGCGCCGCTGCCTGTTGCACTACATCGCGCAAGGCACCTTCCCACTGCATAGGGTTGGTGGCTGCCTGCTCAAATACAAAGCGCGCGCTACGCACCGGTGGCAGTTGATAGCTCTGGATGGGCTGGCGGTCGGCATCAACTGTGCCCGCCCGTGCAAAACGCCACAACAAACGGGCATCGAGCGGTTTACTCTTGTCGGCAAACTGGCTCTCAATTTGGCTGCGCGTGAGCTGTTGGAGCTCATAGACGGTATTGAAACCAAACCAGTCGAGCCGCTCGATGGCATCGGCGCTCAGCCCTAATGCGCCCAGCGCCGCGAGAGGCGTATTGCGCAAAAATCCCCGTTCATCGCGGATACGACGCAGATCTCCTTCTCGCGCCGCCAGTGCCGCCAGCTCGGTTGTAGCGCGGTCGCTGGCTAATGCGGCCTGGGCGTTCCACTCCCGCACCAGCTTTGCCAGTGCGCCCATGGTCGATACCCAGGCTTTGGAACGTTGCGCAGGCGGCTCAAAATAGAGGCAGCCGTTACGCACGGGTTCAATTTTTGGAGTGAGGCCATACAGCTGCTTGAGAATCTCTTCCCAGGCATAGGCTTCAATATTGGCGTTGTAGCTTTGGGCTTTAGAAGTCGAGCAAAGTGATTGCGCGCGCTGCAAATCCCAGCCGATACGCACTCCTGCTTCCAGCACTCGCGGACAGGCCGCATAAACCCGGCCCTGACGATGAATGATGAGCGGCTGTACCGCCAGCAGCGGGTTTTCATACTGCGCCGCCCAGACTGGGAATTGTTGAATAGTAAGGCAACCAAACAGTGCCGCAGAAACGGCCGGTTGCTTTGGAGATAACCGTGACATAAATGCCTCCTTATTAAGACTAATTTGAGAGGCGGAATGCTTAATACGGTAAACTTATAAGCATCCCGCAAGGGATAATCAGCGGGTGTCGCCTGCGCCGCCAAGCTCTGGGCGACACCCGTTTTTGTTTCTCACGTTAGCGGCGAAACAAACCGCAATAAGCTCCTACAATACGCACCCGCTGTGCGGGCAAAATCAGGTCGTCATACTTCGGATTCGAGGCTTTGAGCCTCACCGTCTTTTGCCCTAGCTCGTGATAAACCCGCTTCAGGGTGGCCAGGTGCTCGCTTTTCACTTCATCTTGTACATCGGCCACCGCTGCAATTTGGCCGTTGCCAATCATGACGTTAGGACGAATCAAAACCCGGTCGCCATCGAGAATGCCGTCGCCGATCATGGAGTCGCCTTGAACGGGGAGGAAGAAGTCGCCGGGTAGCGTTTTGAGCGCATTGCCGGGGTCAATCCATTCAATGGCGGAGCCCTCAGCCACAATCAACGGACCTGCTGAGATCTTCCCGAGGACAGGAATACCAAATTGTGCAGCCGCCCGGCCTTTGTCGGTCAGGGTAATCACACGCTGCCGGCCTCGGGACCCCTCGACATGAATCCACCCCATGCGGATGAGGTTGGTCAGCGCCCGATTAATACCGGAGATGTGGCTGTAATCTAACCGCTGGAGGAGTTCGGTAGTATTGGGCGCGCGGCCTTCACGGACAATATCCACGATCGTCCGAAACGTATTCTCCTGCCGCTCCGTCAGTTTCATGCCCGGAATTACATAACAAAACACAGTTCGTGTCAAGTTGTGTTAATATAGAGTTGAATCCCCTGAAGTTGCTTCTTTAAGACTTGCACCACCCCTCAACTTTGTCTCAGATGCCCGGCCTGTAATCAACCGCTGCGGAAATGAGACATACGATAATCGTCACCCAGGATTGCCTTCAATAGGGCAATAAAAAAGACAAGGAGAAATACCGCATGGAAAAGGAAATTTATTTTTCAAACGACAGAGAAAACTTCTCGCTGGTAGCGGGAGTGACTTCAGATGGCAATATTGTCATTGTTTTCACAAACCATAGCGACGCTATTAAAGAAGCACTTGGCAACGACTACACTTATGAAACTCACATCGATGCGCGCGATAAACAGGCTGTACTTCAAGCAATTGGTGAGAGCGAAGACTTCAATCAGGATGCCGATTCAGCCATTCTGGAATTTTTATCCGCGCAGTTCACAGAACACCAGGACATTCGCAGATGGCTTCTCAAAAATCACATCCCTTTTCGCATGTTTCATTCAAGTGGCGACTGGCCCGTCGTTGCAGACATTCCCACTCTAGGCGATGCCATTGCTTTAGCTAAAGAGGCCCACCGCGATCAGACCGATAAAGCGGGCGCGCCTTATTATGGACATTTGGAACGGGTGATGGACAGAGTTGAAACTCCAGATGCAAAGATCGTTGCGATTTTACACGACAGCCTGGAAGATACCTATATTACAGCGGAGTTTTTGCAGAGGTGCGGCTATCCCGAGCATATCATCATCGCCATTGAGGCACTTACCAAGTTACAGGAAGAGGAAAATAGCGATGAAGGATATTTTCGATTCATCGAACGAGCCGCAAAGAATCCTCTGGCACTCGCGGTGAAGCTGGCAGATATCTCAGACAACATGGACCTGAGCCGAATTGAGTCGCCGACGGATACGGATTATGCGCGACTGGGAAAGTATCAAAGAGCTTTGGAATATTTGGAATAATCGCGGACGTTTATACATTTGGCTTTTCAAATGAAACAACCTGCTGATAAGAGCTGTTTCTATTGATGAACTCAAACTACCTAGAGGAGTGAAACAGCCACTCCGCCAATGCCGGATAGTAACTCATAAACGAACGCCACACGTAGTTAAGCACCATACCGCAAACAACTCCTATCAGGCCAAATCCTGCAGATTAATCACCATACCATCGAAGGCAACTTCAATACAGTGCGGCTGGAAATAGTGAATAAGCTCTTCGTGCAAGAGGCCGCCATTATGTGAAAAGTGGGTGGCAACAACGCGGGTCAGGGGAGTGACCACACCACGGCTTTTCAACTCATTCACCATCTGCACAACACCTTCCACATTCATGTGGCCCCGATTATGAAAAGGCATAATTCCACCTACCGTCGCGTCTAGTAGGATGGCGTCGAGGGGCGGGCCTGCGGCCAGTGCGGCCATGGTTTCTTCGAGATAGATACCGGAATCGTGACCATAGAAGATCGTTAGTCCGCGTCGGGTCAGGCGGAGCAAGAAGGTGCCTTTCTCATGGTCGGCAGGCAGGGGAAGCAGTTCGTCGCCGCTGTTGAGTGTCACCAATTGAAAGGCCTCAAGGGTATGCAGCTTAAATAGTTCCAAGACCGTGGGCGCGCAACAAGCAGAAATCTCGTCGATGACTTCCTCGCTGCCATAGACCGCGATGGGCTCGGTGGGTGGAGTCTGCGAACCTGACGGCGCAATCCAGAATTCATCCGGAGCGAGATGATCGACGTATTGGTGGGTAAACACCAGAATCCGTACATCCGCCAGGCCGCGGCCAGTGAGCTGCATCTGCTGCAGAGTATGGATGCCTATCGCGAAAATGAAAGCCAGGGCTTCTGGAAACAGCTGTTGCAACCCGGGAGCCCCCAACTACGCGAACGCCTATTGTGAGCCCGCCTGGAACCCGTTCATAAGCTGAAATACATCACTTTCTCTAACCCAGTAACTTACCCTCATTCCCATATTAGCTCAAAACTGCGGCACCCGCTGCAAATGCCTATCAATCGCCCGCACCAAGCTTTTATCCAACGGCAAATGCGTCTTCTCCTTCCCCCACTGCTCCCTGAACAGCTCGCTGGTTTCGCGGGCGGTATCGAGCACGAACTTGGCCGGGAGTTGGGCGCGGGCGGCCAGGTGTTCCAGCTCGTCGCGGGTGTAACCGCTCCATTCGCGGGTGCGGCTGAATTTGAGGGCGAATTCGTCGTCCACGGGATAGCCGATGGTGGAGATGAAATCGTAAGCCGGGGCCAGGCGGGCGTGGCGGCGGTCGGGATACATCAATGACCAGTTTTTCAGGTGCATGTCACCGTTGCCGATGAGGACGTTAAACGTCACGCGACGGATGAACTCGGCGGCATCGCCCTGCCCGCACTCGATGGCTACCACCCGCGCCAGCGTGGCCAGGCTGGCGTTTTTGTATTTGTCTTCAGGATACACCCCAAACACCTGCGCGAAATCTTCGGTGTGGATGGGGTTGCCCTGCGCGTCGCGGTCGAAGCGCTCGATGAGGAAGGCTTTGCCGCCCAGTTTTTCCATGCCCGCAGGGGGGTTGCCGATAGCGCCGACATCAATCAAGTCGATGGCAGGCACGGCGATGCCCACGCTTTTGGCGAGCGTCATCATCGAAAACTCGTTCTCAGGCACATGGGCAAACTCGCGCGAGGGCAGCTTCACAATCCAGTTGCCGCCCACGCCATCCACCGGAATCGTCAGTCCCCGCCCGGCCGCTTTGATGGCCGAAAACTTGAGCTGCACCCCGGCCAATGAAAACCGCAACGCCTCGTGGGCCAGGGTTTTCGCGGCTTTGCTGCCCGGTGCCGTTGCAGCTTCTTGCGGCCAGGCATCGCCCTGCGCCGGTGTCACCGTGATAGCCCCCGCCAGGTCTTGCCCCAAAGCCCACAGCAAAAAGAACTCGCGCTGCGGATGCACCCCGGCCATCTCCACCAGGTATTTGCGCAATGGCCCTTCCGGCAACAGGTTGGAGAAAAACGGCATCAACTGCGTGCGATAGGCACGGAAATCGGTGCGCAGCTCGCCGTAGACATCCTTGAAATTCAGCCCCAGCGTGGGCCGTTGCGCCGAAGTGATGTAGTTTTCGGTAAACGCAAACAGCGTGCGCTCGCTGCCGATATGGGTGAGCGTGCCGATGACCTCGCCATGCAGCCGCACTTCCAGCACCGAAACATCAGGCATCGGCGTCCTCCTCCAGGCTATAGGCAGGGGGCGGGGAAGATGCATTTTCTGCTGGTAGCGAAGATGACGTTTGCTTTTCTACCTGCCGCACCAAAGCCCCCACCGCCGGGGCTGCCTTGCGCGGGATGAGAGCCACTTGCAAATCCAACGCGTTAGCCACCGCAGTGAGCGTGGAAAGCCGTAGATCGACCTCCCCGGCCTCAATGCGCGAAAGCTGCGCCTGCGGCACCCCGCAGAGCTCACTTAACTCCCGCTGAGTCACCCCCCGCGCCAGCCGCGTTTCGCGCAGGCGCTTCGCAAATTGTCGGAGTTCATGGCGCATTTGATGTTTAATTCTGCATCGAATGTAATTTTGTATGCATAATTATACATCAAAATATTTTAGATATGTATGAGAGGACCTCTTGCAAAATCAAAGTGCCTCTCGCAACCCCAACAGATTCCACGCCGCTCCCTCCACCACATCCCGCTCATGCAGCGCATCCAACCACCGCTGAGGAATCGCTTCCCTGCCCCAGTAAGCCCCCGCTGCGCCGCCAGCAATAGCAGCGATGGTATCGGCTTCACCGGCCAGGTTCACCGCCAGCACCAGGGCTTCTTCCAGCGAAGGCGCGTGCAGGCAGCACCACACGGCGGCTTCCAGGCATTCGACGGCATAACCGGCGTAGCCAGAGGGTTGGAGCTCGGCATATTCCAGGCTTTCCACATCGTACAATCGCTTCCAAAATTCTTCGGGCAGAGGCGCGGGGCCGGGGGTATCGTCGGCTAATTTGCGCAGGTCGCTGACTGCCCGGCCTCTTGCTAGGGCGTTGTACCAGGCTTCGCGCAGCGGTGTGCCGGTGAGTAAATCTCTAATCCACAAACAATAAATCGCGCAGCACACTTCGGCTTGCGGGTCCCAGTGCGTCATGGCCGAAAGCCGCGCGCTCTGGGTGAGCATGGTTTTGGGCTGCGTGTAAGCCAGCGCCACCGGCAGGGTACGCATCAGCGAGCCGTTGCCGGCGGCTTTGCCGGTGCGGGCCTGCGGGGTGCTTTGCGCAGCGGCGGGCCAATCGCCGTTGTAAGCCGAAAGCGCGGCGCTGATGGTGGAGCCCACGTCCTTGGCGGTGCGCCGCCATTCCAGGAACCGCTCGCCCGCAACAGGCACCGGGTCGGCAGGGTTGGCCACAATACCCTGCGCCACACACAGCGTCATGCCGGTGTCGTCGGTCCATTCGCCCGGCTCCCAGGGGCCGCCGCCCACCATATCGCGCAGCTCATCGAACTCTTCGCGCACCCACTGCTGGGTTTGAAACTCAGCCGGTGCGCCCAGCGCATCGCCACAGGCCAGCCCCAGCATAGCGCCGAGGATGCGGTCGTTGAGGGAAAGAGAAGAGGGAGTCATGGTTTGATTATGGCACGGAATGCCAATCCAGGAAATTAACATCCTAACTCTATAGCACGCAAAGCCTTCGGCTCCGCAAACTTCGTCGCGAGTTTTCGCGATTAACTGCAAGAAGTGAGGATACGTTGACACTGCTAAGCGTTTGGTTGCCAGCAACGCCCGGTTGCCTTTCCGGCCTCCAGTCCCTAGCCTCCAGCCTCACTCATCAACGCTCTATTGCCACGATTTTTGCCAGGCTTCAAATTCAGAGGGCCGCACACGATAGCGGGCAAAATTTCCTTCGTGTAAATTTTGGAGTTCCGTCTCCACCATCTCGATGAAACGCTCCTTGTCGGCTGCGGGCAGCGCGGCAGCCTTTTTCCGAATGAAAGCACCCGCGGCTTTTTTATCCATCGCTCTTTTGAGGATCTCTTCCACGATTTCGAGCAACAAAGTCCGATGCCGCAGGCGAAACGGATCGGGTTCTCCCATGGAACCACGAACGGCCGCATAACGCCGGCAGGAGCGTTCGTAGGCCCACACGAAAACATCTCGTAAGAGTTCAATACGGTTCAGTTCATAAATGCCTAAAATGCCATCAATATAATCTCGTTGCGGGACATCCACAAAAGAAAGCGGGCATAGATTTCGCCGAATGAGAGGAATATTGGCTGCCAGGCGGGATACGCGTTTATTCACATCCTCAAACGGCTGTAAATAGGAAAGATGCACCATCACAAAAAACGCTTGCTCGAAGGGATCTGCAATTGCTGTTGCCTTAGCCAAAATCTCATTAAAATATTCGTTAACGAGCTGCGGCACTTCCAGCGGGTGAAATACCGTACCGCTAATAGTGACGGCAATATTGCGCAGCCTGCCGCCTGCCCCCGGGTCTGGAAGCAGGTTATCCGCCAGCAGGCCATGCAGGTTGAGTATGGTGTAGCGGTTAAAACCAATCTGCGCTGCATCTGTGACCAACATTTCGATGGCTGCTTTATGATTCAAAATCATTTGTGTATCCTGAGCAGCCTTGCCCTCGGCATTTTCGCCCCGCTCCAGCAAACGCTCCGTTTCCAAAAGAGAATAGGTGTTGCCTTCTAAACGACTGGAGTTCCAGGCCAAATCAATGAGCAGTCGATTCAAGATCTGACGAGCATAAGTTCCCGCAGGAAGGTCTCCACCGGGGGTATGCCCAGCGGCGGCCAGGTGCTGGCGAAGAGCATCGGAGAGATACTCACTTTGATTGGGCCGATACTTCTCCAGAAACTCGTGATTGTAACCGACAGGTTCTCGCAAATGAGGCAAGGCGCGCACCGCGAGGCGAATACCCTGTGCCTCGCGAGATACAGTCAAATCCCCTGAAGAAGAGCTGGCTGAAACTTTAACCTGTTCCTCTCCCGGGCTGCCCGCCACACGATAACGAGCACCGCGCGTTGTGCCCTCAATTTGCAAACGCTTTTCCTTGACCAATGACGCAAGACGCCGCTGCAAAGTGCGACGAGACAAGGCCAGGGAAGGCGAAGCATTCTGAAGAGCCTGGTCAATTTCTTCCAGGCTACTGCGGTGAGGAAAAGAGTCCACAATAGCCAGTATCGACTCGAATTCCCGCTCGGAGATGTGTTTTGGCATAATCGCTAATTGCGCCATAAAACCATGATATAATGGCGCAATAACCTATTATATGCCATAAAACGCCTTATAGTAACGCAATACTGCTGAATGCGCCATTATAAATGGGGATATTCCCTCTCAATATCATTGAGTCTATAAAATAAGTTTTTACGTATTACCTGTGTGAACCTCGCGCTCTGTCATTCCGAGGCACGAGGAATCTCGTAACAATGAACTAAAACCTCTTCCTCTGTCATATAAGCTTTAGAGCGGTGGAATGAGATTCCTCGTGCCTCGGAATGACAGATTGCAAGGGCTTTGTTGCATAAATGGCTACGGACCCGATTTGTCGTTAATCTTGAGGTGGGCGCCAAAAAATTAACAAGAAACAATATCGAGTTCGTAACTGGTCAGAGTAACGCGGCTTTAGTTCGTCGTGGAAGTTTGGCGGTGTGGGTTGAGGAGTGCTCATTAAAGGAGTGGCTTTGTCCGGTTGGGACCTGCTAGCGAGGCGCCCCGTTTCTTTACAGCGACGTGGCGATTACCACGGTTTTGCTTCTTAAGATCGTCTATCGTTTGCCGTTGCGTGGTGCTCAGGGGATGGCTCATGGTATTTTTGCATTATTGGGACTAAACCTTCCCGTCCCGCATTACAGCACTTTGAGTCGCAGACAAGCCAAGCTGTCATTGGATGTTCCGCGTTTAGCGCATCGGGAGAACTTGCACCTGGTCGTGGATTCGACCGGTTGCAAGGTCTACGGTGAAGGTGAATGGAAAGTGCGCATTCACGGCAAAGGGCAACGGCGGACCTGGCGCAAACTGCATCTGGGTGTTGATGAGAGCAGTGGCGAGATCATCGCGGCAGTGCTTAGCAGCAATAATATGGGAGATGGTGAAGTTCTTCCTCAGTTGTTGGAGCAGGTCGAAGAACCGATTGTTCAATTGAGCGGTGACGGTGGTTATGACCAGAGTTCGTGTTACCAGGCTTTGCATAAGCATGCCCGGGAACAAGACCATCCCCTCAAGGTCACCATTCCACCTCGCCACGGTGCTCGAATATGGAAACACGGCAATAACCATGGAGAAAAATTGGCCAGGGACGAGAACTTACGTCGGATTCGACAAGCTGGGCGTAAGCGCTGGAAAGAAGAAAGCGGTTATCATCGCCGCTCTTTGGCCGAGACGGCGATGTCGCGTTACAAAAGAATCATCGGTGAGAAACTGCAAGCGCGTGACTTTTCACGCCAAGCTAAAGAAGCCTTTATCGGCATTATGGCACTTAACCGCATGATAGGATTGGGAATGTCCCAGAGTTATGACTGTTAAAAATCAAACCATGAGCCAAAACTGGCACATAAGCTATTTATGCAACAAAGCCGTTTTAAACTCGTTTTACCCGTGAAAAGTGTATTTCTTGCCCCGATGGAAGGTTCTAACGCAACGAGGAACTGTGAATTATGAACGATGAAGTGGACAACCACATAGGCGGGCATTCTCCGAGCGGGGAGGAAATTCTCCATGCCGTTGGTCTTTTTTTGCCGTTTTCACACGAAAAACGCGCCCATAAGCGCGATTTTTCGCTTATGAGCTTTCTTTGTACTTCCTATGAAAGTACTATGCTCTCATTTCACTCGGGAAAAACGCCGATTTTGCCCCGATGGGAGGTTCTATATCCGGTTTTTTGTCACGGTGAGAGGTTCTAAAGTCCCCAATCTGTCCCGATGAGAGGTTCTAAACTCACTTTATTGTCACGGTAGGAGGTTCTACTGTAACGATGAACGGTGAATGCTGAGGTCGGTAACCGGGCGTTGATGTGAAGGGAAAATTGACAATCGAAAATAGAGAATAACGGCAAGCGGGCGTTAATGCCAATCGCTGGCATAAAAAGTTCGTCATCCACGCGTTCGCGAGAATGACGAACTTGTTGGATAATCGTCGCCATCAACGTCCGGTTGCCTCGCTGTTTCCTGTATTCTATGTCCTGTCTACCATCTACCCGTCGAACAGGAAGAAAATTTCTGGGATTGGTATTAGTACCTTCTCTAAACCAGCTCTAAACCCGTTTCACTCGTAAAAACCATCTTTTTTGCCCCAATGGGAGGTTCTAACGGCGATGATAGATTGTGAATGATGAACGCCGGCCGCTTTACGGCTGGTTGCCTACTTCATCCTTCACAATTCATCGTTCCTACTTGCTGCTTCACTCCCGTCCGCCGCGTCTTTCTTCCCGCCAGCTCTTCTTCCGTCGGCGACGTTCCGCCTTCGATCCACCGCAACACGTAGGGCAACATCTCGTGGGGGATGGCTTTGCCGCGCACTTTGCCGCTTTCATCGGCCAGGGGGCCCTTTTCCCAGTTGTCGATTGTCTTTTGCGAGACGCCGAACAGTTCGCCGACTTTGGCTTGCGACAGTTTCTGCGCCGTCCTGTGGGCTTTGAAGCGTTCGCGGACGGGTTGCGAGCCGTTTTTACCGTCGAAATGCTCGCCTGCGGCTTGCAAATGGCCTTTATGGGCTTCCTGGCGGTCGTGTGTGACGCGGATGGGATAGGGAATCTTGCCGTCGGCGTGGCGTTGGGCGTGGTATTTCTCCAGGTCTTGCGCCAGGCGGTCGCGGAAATCGGGCGCGATGAAGAGGAACCAGGTCGCGCCCAGCAGCTCTTTCTCGCTCACTTGTGCGGCGTCTTGCAACGACAGCCAGCGGGCTTTTTCACTGCTAACCGAAGACAGGCAGGCCACGGCATAGCCGCCCAGGGCTTCTTCGACCACGGCTTGCATATCTTGCAGCGCCTGGGCCAGCACGGCGTGGCGCTGGGTGCGGGCGCGTTTGGGCGGCAGAATTTGCCCCATCACGCCCAGCAGCGATTCGGCGGCGGCCGTGGCGGCGCGCTCGGAGCCTTGCAGTTTGCGCCCGGTTTCGGGGTTGCGCGCAAAATGGCCCAGCGCGCCGTAGTAGTGCAGGCCGCGCGGCAGCAGGGGACAGAAATCGTGGCCGTAGAGGCGTGGTTCTTCGGCGTTGGCATCGCCCTTGGTAGCGCGCTTGATATTGTGCGACTTGCGGGCGGCATCTTTGTTGAGTGTCAGCTCGCGCTCGATCCAGCGCAGCAGGTTGCTCTGGGTGGGCGAAAAACCCTTGGCGCGGTCGTAGTAAGGCGCCAGGGTAAGGAAGCCGCGCGAATAACCGCTCAGGCTCTCGCGGTTTTCCTGGGTCAGGCTCTTGTTCCAGTCGTAGGTCAGCACGCGCTCGGTGTTGGCGGCCTTGTATTGGCCGGTGCTAAACACCTGCAGGCAGCCGATAGCGCCGGACGAAACCTGAAGATAGTAGTCGCCATCGGTATGTTTGCCCTGTCCGCGTGCGATGTATTTCACGTCGCCGATGAAAGGGCCAAACGACTCCGCTTTGCCGCCGGGGCCGTTGCGGTCGGCCTTGAGATGGAAGCGCACCTCCTGCAAGGCGCGCAGGCAGCCTTCGACGCGGGTGGAGCCGTGGTCGTCACTTTCGCACTCTAAGAGCGCGCGCAGTTGCCAGGCCGGGATGTGCAGCGGGTTCTGGCCGTCGCGGCCAAAGGTGCGCAGGATGAGATCCATCACCAGGCGGGCGTCGCGAATCGATTCCATCTGCCGCATCATGCCGTTGATTTCGGCTCGCCGCCGCTCTTCCAATTCTTCAAACAGCGAAGGTTGGCCCAGGCCGGTGCGGCTGTCGAGCGCGCGCAGGGTGGTTTGCTGGTAATCGACGGCATCGCCCACCAGCGGCCATGCCATGCCATACCAGGAAAGGCGAATTTCCAACCGGCCTTCGGGCGTGGCCAGGTGCTTGATGAGATATTCGCGCTGCACGCCATCTTCATCGCGAATCTGGCGGCGAAAGCCGCGCAGGCTCTCACGCTCGGCCAGCGCGGCGGCGGCTTCTTCGCTCAGCTCGATTACTTCCTCGCCGCTGGGCCGCACGCGGCGGGTGAGGCCCGCCGCCCTGCCCTTTTTGCCGCGCTCGCCGTTGCTGCTCTTGAAAGCCTCGCTGCCCTGCTCTTTTTGCAGCCGCTCGATCTCTTTTTCCACTAACTGCTGCCAGGGTCGAATCGCCGACCACTTGCGCGGCAGGTTCAAGCCATGGGCATAGGCCACCAGGGTGGCGGCGCGCTTGTCCATGCGCGTGGGCCCCTCCAGCAGGTAGCGCTCGCGCTCAGTGACGGCCACCACTTCGGGGGTGGGCAGCGAAGGCGGGGTGGAATCGGCGTTGGCGATGGCTTCGCCTTCTTCGGGGCTGGTGCGCAACGGGGCTTCGATGGCAGCCAGCGCGGCGAAAATCGTTTCCCAATGCGCCTGCCGCTGTGCACTGCCCCACCCCTCCAGCGCACCGGCGGGCGGCAGCTTCCACAACAGCTCTTCCAGTTCGCCCGGCATTTCTCCTAGCGGCCACAGGCTCAGACCGGCTACCACCGGATAGTAAGCGTGGCGTGCCCGCTCATCGACCACCAGCGGATGCACCTGCACGATGACCATGCCCTCGATGCCCCCGCCCAGCGTGAAACGCGCGGGCGGCACCTGCTCGAGGCGGCGCACGATGTGGTCGGGCTCCTGGTCGCTGAAATCGTTCATCAGCCCCACCGTGAAGGGCTTGAGCATCAGCTCCAGATACGATTCGACCCACTGCTCGTGCAACTCGGCCGGGATGGTAAGCAGCGCTTCGTTGATGAGCTCGGAGTGCTGCGAGTTGGGAATAATGAAGTTGCGCCCGCCGCGCCGCCGCCGCGCTGTGCCGTGGGTGAGCACTTCAAAGATGAGCAGCTCGCGCTGGCGGCGCGTGGTGTTGATGAGCCAGCGCAGGCGGTCTTGCCCCGGCGCCGGGGAGAAGTGGAAGGGGCTTTGCAGCGTGGCATCGGGGTGAGAGAAATCCCATTCCACCGGATAGCGCAGCTCCACCCACGGCCTCTCCCAGCTAAAGGTTTCCCGCTTGGGCGGCGGGGGGAGCTCGGGCCCTGCCCCACCCTCTTCGGCCTCGTGCCAACTGCTGTTGTGCCGCAAAGAAAGCAGCGCCTGGCGCACCAGGTTGAGCAATGTGAGTTCGGGGAGGTTGGGCTGCGACGTGGCGGGGTCGGCGATATGCTCCATAAACAACCGGGCATCGCTGATGCGCCCTCCGGCGCGGCTCATGAATTTTTTCAGGGCTTTTCTATCCATGATGAACGGTAGTAAATACAGATGTAGAATAAAGGTCTACGTTTACCCCTTTTTCAACGTTTTTCCCTCGCAATTCAATTATTCCCGCCCCGTCATGGTCGTGCACAGCCTGGCGGTTGCATCTCCTCTCTCCCGGCAGCGCAAAGAAGTTCCATAAGTGCGAGAGTGGCGGGGGTGCGTGCGTTAGCAAGCGCATTCTATGAGCTTGAGAACAGGCAAAATTCTTCCCCCCACTCGCTCACGCACGTGGTTCTTCATCTGCGGCCCTCCTCAACCTCCTGAGGCATATAAGGCTAGGGGCGGGCGGACCAAGTTTACAACGTCACAAGCAGCAAAGTGCAGCCGCACCGGCCAGGCAGCGTTCGTGAATTGCTTTTACGGGAAATGGCAACGGCGGGAAAACGAGAGCGGCAACGTCTTAAAGGGTGTTTTGGATTAACGGCGGCAATGTTGAAGTATACATCAACATTGCGAAAAATTCCAGGGTGCGGATGCTGGAATCTCACCTCACCATCACTTATCTCTGCGCCTCTGCGTGAGTGATTGCCAGGCGTTACAAGTGATCGTCAAGGAGGGGCGGGTGCCCACGACGTTACAGTTCGATTGACATAATGCACTGTCTGCTAAGCACCGGGCGCCCACAAGGGGAGCCCCTACAAATGTCCGGCAAGGCTCAATGGCAACCGCAATTTTTTTACTGTAGCCGCGTCCTTTCTATTTCATCACATAGATGCCGGTGGGGCATAAGTGCCCCACCCCATCGGCGTTCTTTCGCTCAGGCTTTACTGACTCAGGTGCCTTGCATCATGATTTCTCTTCAAGCCTCTGCGTGAGCTGCGATCGCGACACATTGCAGGTGCCGGCCTCTATTTGCGAAGGTGTTTTGCCGAGAAAGCCTCCTTATAAATAGCAACAGTGAATAAAGGCGGCCCTAACATACAGGTATACGTAGAATAAAAGCCATAATAACCGCTATTTACTCTGTAAAAGAAGAGAGGCGCGTTTTGTGCACTTTTCTGCCGCGTGGTGTCAGGCAGCGTTCTATCCACGGGTGCTGCATAAGCCGGGCTCTTGCACGGCGAGCCGGGCACTGTTTGGGCTTATCCTTGCTCCCCCTAATCGGACCGGCTTTCATCGGCGCTAACGGCAAACCGCGCTTATTGAATAGTTGCCTGCTCTGCAAACGGCTGTGGCGCAAGGCTGTTTACGGGAGAGAGGCAGAATGAGCATAACAACAGTAAAAACACAAACGCATACCTTTATGTCATTGCGGCCTCATTCAGATATTGAAGCTGCTCCCCTACCCTGCCGACTAACTCCAGATGGAGAATATCGTTGCGCAATGGTGCCAAAGCCACAGAAGAGAGGTTCAAACGTATAACTTTCCCTCATGGCTCAATCCTTTGGATTCATCACGAGGCGGTAAGACGCGGCGGCACAGAAGGCCTTTGCATTCTGGATGTATTGGAACTCCCAACAAGAGAAGCGTTTTATGAAATCGTTTCTGAGCAGATTCCAGAAAGTATCAATAACAGCAATATCCGCAATAGCATAAACGTATACCTTTATGTGCAGTGATACTATACTTAAAGCGTTCCTTTATGCACCCTCAATTTGCAGGGATGGCCGCAGAAGTGCATTTCCCGCGCCCGGTAGAGCTTCCCGACGCCGATTGTGCCCGTTATTCCCATTACGATATTCTTGCCCCCATTTTGGGAGTGCATCAGCCGCGGCACACGAAGAATCAATAACGTCAACATGGGCAATAGTAGAAACGTATACCTTTATGTTTATTGCGTAAACGGGAATATTCCGTCCTTTTTTGCCTCGCCGGAGCCACCATACGCAATAACTTATTGTACAGACTCATTATTAGAAGAATACTTTCTGCGAACGGTGCAAAACAAATTGGCATCAATAGCATTAACTACTGTAATAGCGTAAACGTATACCTTTATGTATTAGATAAGCATGATTTGAAGGAGTGATACCAATCCTGAAAATTAACCTCCTACAAACGAGTGCAGGGAAACAGAATGCAGGAGAAAGGAAACCTACTCTTGCGACGAGCGGGCTGGCCTTGTCCTAAACAAAAAGCTGTGTTCTGGATCCCCGCGTTCGCGAGGATGACGAGCTTACTGGATAATCGTCGCCATCAACGTCCGGTTGCCTTCCTGTTTCCTCTCGAACAGGAAGAGAATTTTTGGGATTGGTATAACCGGGTTCGGGTGGGAAAGTGGAGGAATAGGGCACGCCGCCTCTCTTTTCCAGACACAAATAATAAAGGTATACGTAGAATCAAATACTGTAAATAATACCAAGGAAACGTTTATTCAAGAGGGAAATGCAGGAAAATGGATTGTAAAATGCGCTCTGGGCGTGCTGTAATGCAAGAAACCTGCGGAGTGTGTGGTTTGCGTTATGCTAAGGCCTTCGCGGGGGAAAGCGCGGCGCGCCCTTTGAGCGCGCGGGAAATGCCGCTCTTACCGGAGCCGGAAGCATACCGGACGTTGTTGAGGAAAAGCTTTATCGCAGTCTTTTCTTGCCCCGATGCTTTTTCGGAAGCCGTTATTAGGGCCTGCCATTGCGTAAAACAGACCGTTTTGTGGAAAACGTATACGTAGAATCTATGGCACTAATACTACTGTTGGCGACAATGCAGCCTAAGCCACGTTGAGCGTTAGAGTGCGGTTGGGATGGAAAATGACTGGACAAACTAAGCTTTTTTTGGGTTTGTGAATGGGAAAAATAAACTTGAATAAGACGTTGGAGAAGTAATACAGGCTACACCTGCTCCCATGAACTGCCGGGAGTCAAAAGCAGAGAAGAAACGGATGTAATAACCTCATAGAATAAAGGTATACGTAGATGCAGAAGAAAATCTTTGAGTGTTTAGCAAGCCGGCAAGAGGCAGGCGTAACAGAGATTCTCGGCTTTTGAGAGGCGCATCAATGACTGTATGAAGCGGCGTAGGCGCGTTGAGCGTGGTAAGCGATAGGGAAGGCAATCAGGCATCGATGCCAAGGGTGGCCTGCAAGTTCGCATTCTTGCAGGCGTGGAATTGAGAAGCGCAGAGACGATCATCAGAGAAAACGGCGCTGTTTCGAAGGGGTTAGTGCCAATCTTGTAACGACAATAGCGGATTAGTTCGTGAGATTGGTTTCCTAATGAATTTTCACCCGCAAAGAGAGATATTCTATCCACGTAAACGCCGCATCGAAACCGTTGCCTGTTGCTCACCGGTGTTTGAGCAAACAAAATCTGTTACGTAGAATAAAGGCATGGTTAACATCTAATACATAAAGGTATACGTATCATCAACGGGACTGGCCGTAGGGGGAATGCAGCCCAGGTTGGGTAGGAGAGACAAATGAATGCACTCGTGGTTCTTCGTTGGCCTTTATCCACCTTACGCTTGTAGTAGGCCGTATTGTGCCTTTTTGCGGTGAGCTTCCTGTATTTGGAGGCGGGTAGGGGAGGGGTGTCATCGTGAGCGGTCTCATAGGCATCAAGCTAAGGTCATTTAAGCAGACATTTCTGCCATTTTTCTTTCGATATTCATTAATCTGAAAACCGTGAGGCAACTTAGCCGTAGACGCTAACGGTTAGCCTTTTAATTCGTCATCCTCGCGCACGCGGGGATCCAGTACACGGCTTTCTGTTTGAAGGTTGGATGAGAGAGCTTATGTTTATGCCTCCATACCCGGAGAACTGTCACTTCTGGATTCCCGCGTGCGCGAGGATGACAGAGTAAGAAGAATATCAACAGTGATGAGCAATGATGTTATAGGGCCCATGCCTAACGACAACCGCCCTAAAACCCTCAAAAAACCTTAGCTTGATGCCTATGGGGGCGCATTGCCATGTGCCCTTATGGGTGCGTCTACGTTTGGTTGCCGCTGTTCGTCGTGTCTTCCCTGCGCCCGTTTCCCGCCTATAAACCATAATACGCTTGCCACCATTGAACGACCTGGACTCCGATTTTGAGAGCTGCCAACAAAAAGACGAGCAGGCCGAGGAGTTTGATCGACTTCTGCAGTGTCGTTTGGGTGTCTATCTCCAGGAAATCGGCGCCTTTTTGCAGCATTTCGTCCACGGCGCCGGTTGTTTCTCCGGTGCGCAGCATCTGGAGCGTGAGTGGGGGGAATTCACCGGTTGCAGCGAGAGCGGCCGCTAATGTCTCGCCGCGTTGCAGGCGCGGGAGGGTTTGCCGGATATTGTTTGCAATAATGGCATTGCCACAAGTATCGGCTGCTTTTTCGACCGCACGGGTGGTGCCCACACCGGCCGCGGTGAGCACGCCCAGGGTGCGGCAAAATTTGGCAATAGCCAGGGAGCGTGTTGTCTTGCCGATGACGGGCAATTCCAGTTTGAGGGAATCGATGAAGTAACGTGGCTTACCGCCACGCGCTCCCACAGGCCACAGGTAGTTGGCGAGCTTCCATAAGCCCCAGGGCACGGCGATGAGCAGAAGTTGATCCAGGAAGCCGAGTACGAAACTTTGCCCGCCAAGCGAAAAGCGGATGGGCAGGGGTACAATCACAGTCGAGACGAAGAGGAGGAGTTTGGGATACCAGGTTTCCCGCTTAATGAGTTGCTGGATATGATACTGCGCCTCAGCATACTGGGAAAGTTGCAGGCACACCCGGGGCAGGGAGCCGTTCGTTTCCCCCACATGGATAACGCCGATGGCCAGTTCGGAGAATAAGCCCGGATAGGCCCGCAGGGCCTGTGGCCAGGGCTGCCCTGATGCCACCTTCCGGCTCATTTCCATCGAAGCTTCCCGCAGCGCGCGGTTGGGCCCGCTCCGGCTTTGTTCTTCAAGCGCTGCGGCCAGGATAACCCCGGCATCAAGGAGGGCGTAGATCTGCCGGAAGTAGAGGACAGTGTGCTGGGAGGTAGCTCGTCCGCCGCTGTGGTTTTGTGTGGTTGGAGTAGGGTAGGGCACCGGTGCTGTCGTGGTCGAAGGTTTCATCGCACAGAAATTTCCTGCTTGCGGGGAGTATTAGTAACGATGAATTATGAACAGTAAATGTCCGGCAGCTTTCATTCATCTTTCATACTTCATCGTTCCGCGTTAAACGCCGCGCGCCCGGGCCCACCTCCTACCTCCCATCTCCTCCTACTTCATCGGCCGTCCGCCCTTCAGCTCGTGCGGGCGGGGCTGGTAAGGGCCGCCGTTTTCTTTTTCCAGGTCGGTGACGAGGGCTTCCAGGGCGCGTTCGCCCAGGTCGGCCAGGGTGAGGCCGGGAGTCCAGAAAACGGCGTTTTTGGCGCGTTCGATGAGCGGAACGGAGATGTGGATGGTGAGCCGCTCCTTAGTTACCTTGGCGGGTGGGGCGGCAATCGGTTCGGGGGTGATTTCGGTATCGCTATCGATTCTCACGGTGCGGCGGTTGGTGGGTTTGCCGGCTTTTTGCGGTGCCGTGAGGTTGGGCACAACGGCGTCGAGGGGGTTGGTTCCGATAGTTTTACGCATGATTTTTGGCCTTTGGTTTTGGATCTTTGGTCTTTGGTTGTGGTTAAGAGAAGCCGAGTGCTTTTGTCCTAACCGTTTAACGGCAAGTATGAATGATGAATACTGAACGATGAATTGAGGCTTTGTAGAAGCAATTTGGTTTTGCCCTTTTCATAAGCCGTGTACTGGATCCCCGCCTTCGCGAGGATGGCAGACTGCGTGGCTTGCGGTTGTCATCAATGTTTGGTTACCTTCCCAGTGCCCAGCCTCCTCGTGCCCAGGGCCTCACTTCTGCATTCATCATTCCTACTTCTGACTTGCCTTCTCCTGCGCCATCACTTCTAATGCCAGCGCGCGATAATCCTTAGCTCCGGCGCTGCGGGTATCGTATTGCATGATCGATTGGCCAAACGACGGACATTCGGCAAGGCGGACGTTTTCCCTAATGACAGTATTGTAGACAACGTTCCCGAATCTCTCTCTTAATTGTTCCACAATTTCGAGCGCGTGTCTTGTGCGGGCATCGACGCGGCAGGCCAGAATGCCGGAAATATCGAGCTCGGGGTTGAGGCGTTCTTTGACCACTTCCACCGTATTGAGAAGCTGGGCCAGGCCACTGAGCGCCATGACGTGGGCTTCGACCGGCACCAGAATTTCATGGGCGGCGGCCATGGCGCCCACGCTGAGCACGCCCAGGGTGGGCGCGCAGTCGATGAGCACGTAGTCCCACTGGTTGATGGCTTCATCGTGCAGGCGGGTGCGCAGGATGATTTCGGTGCCCACTTCCCCGGCGAGCGATTTTTCCACGCCCACCAGCCAGGCCGAAGAGGGCACGATCTCCACCCCCGGCGCGGCGGTTTCGGTGACGAGATCGAAGATGTTGCCGTTATCGATGAAGACATCGAGCAAGCCGCGCCCGCCTTCGGTGATGCCCAGCCAGTTGGTGGCGCTGGCCTGTGGGTCGAGGTCGATGAGCAAGACCTTGCGCTTCTTTTCGCCCAGCGCCGCCGCCAGGTTCACGGCAGTGGTGGTCTTGCCGCTGCCGCCTTTCTGGTTGACGCAGGCGATGATGCGGGTGGTGAGTTTTTTCTTGGGTTTTCGCATGGTATTAGAGCTTAGATCTTGGAACTTAGATCTTAGGTTGTGGTTAGGGGAGGTGGTTTGGTTTTGTCCTTGCCGTTGCTCCTCCCCCAGAACGGCAAGTGTGAATAATGAATTATGAATGGAGGTTTTATACAAGCTATTTGCCTTCGTCCTACTCAAAAAGCCGTATACTGGATCCCCGCCTTCACGAGGATGACAGGCGTCGAGGACAACGCTTGGAGTCACCGCTCGGTTGCCGTTATTCTCCATTTTCAATTATCAATTTTCTCTTCACATGAACGCCCGGTTGCCTTGCTTCTGCATTCATCATTCCGACTTAACTTAAAGTTCCTCTCCATACCGCGGTTCCCGAATTCGCCCATACCGGCCTTCAAAAGCCAGTTGCGCCCATTTGCCCACTTCGCCGTAGCGGTTTTTCAGGGTACCGATTTCAAACAGCGTGGGGCCGCTCAGGCGTTCGGTGCCGCGGTAGTCGGCGGCGTAGTTTAAAAGCCCTAAAATCAGGTCGGCTTCCTGCTCGGAGCCGCCTTCGCGCAGGTGGTGCAGCTCGGGGCGTGCCTTGATGATAGTACTCTTGGCATTCTCGTAGGCGGCGTTGTTCATGCTGCGCGCGTAGCCATCGGGAATCGCCTCGCGGTTGATCTGCGCGCCCACCACCACCGGGGTGGCGACATCGACGGAGAGCGATTTCAGGCGGCGGCCAATGGCTGAAACCTCCTGATCGCGCCGATCGAAGCGGCCTGCGGGCGGCGGGATACGCTGCAGGTAATCGACCATAATCCCGCCGATGGTGCGTTGTTTATGCAGAGAGTGGGCGTGGGCTTCGATTTCTTCCACGCTCCACTGTGGGCGGTAGACGATGAGCAGCCGGTTCTGAACCGAACTTAAAAAGTTGCGCGCCTCTTCCAGCGAAGCCGGGTCGGGCCAGGTATAGTTGTGGCCGCGCGAGTAGGGGTCGCGCAAATAGTCGCGAATCTGCCCCACCGTCCAGCCGCCGCCATCGTTCATGGTCAGCATGGCCAGCAAGCGGTGGTAAATGCGCACTTCGGGTTCTTCGGCCGAATACAGCACCAGCAGCTCTTCGGTGCCCTGGTAGCGAGTGGCATTGAGCCAGTTCAGCAGTAGTGAAACCATGGCGCTGGTTTTGCCGTGGCCGGTGCGTGCGCCCAGCACGGCCAATTCCCCGGCGTTGAAGCGCACGTCGAGCCTGTCGAGCGAATCCCAGCCCGAAAGCTTGCCTGCGGGCACTTCACCGCTTTCACGCTCCAGGCGTTCGACGGAAAACGGCGGTGGCGCGTCGATGGTGCGCGCGCGCAGCGCTGCCAGTTCGCTGCCCAGGTCGCCCAGCAATTGCCCGGCCGGGGTGCCGCCCTGGCGTTGGCGCAGGGCTTCGCGTAGCGTGCCCTCCAACTGCTTTTCCAGCAACTCGCGCTGGCGCCGCGCTTGCCATTCTTCGGTCAGCACGGCCAAATCCATGTAAGGATAGCCGGTGAAAGTTGCCAGTAGCTTTAATAGATCATTGCGTTCCAACGGCGCATTAACGCCGCTAAGACTGCGGTCGAGATCGAGGATGGTATCGACCGCAGCGCGCCGCTGCACCTCGCTGCTGCGCGGGGAGATGCCCTGCAACAAATGCCGGGCCTGGAAGATGACGGCGGGCAGCCGTCCTTCATGCAGCGCGTTGAAAGCCTCCACGCCGTGGGTGCGCACGAAGGCGTCAGGGTCTTTGCACTGCCCCAGGTTTTTGGGGTGCACCACGTTCACCACCGGCACCTGTTCGGCGTTGCGCGCGGCGCGCACCACCGCCAGGCTGCCTTCGAGCCCGGGCCAGGTGCCGTCGGGGTGGGCATCATTATCTAAGAGGAGCGTGAGGTGCGAAACGCCCAGCTCGGCCAGCTTTTCCAGCTTTGCTATTGCAAGTTCCTGCCCGCCGCCGCCGATGGCGGCCACGTTCTCCACTCCGCGCGCCTGCAAGAGCAGTGCGTCGAAGATGCCTTCGACCACCCACAGGAAACCGGCTTTGCGCGCGGCGGGCAGGGCGCTTTCTAAGCCGAACAGCAGCAGCTCGCTTTTCTTGCGCGCCCAGCCGTGCTGGTTGGAGAGGTAGAGATATTTGCTGCCCGGCTCGCCGCCTTCGCTCAGGTCGCGCGCCGCAAAGGTGCCGATTTCACCGCGCCAGTCGCGCCAGGCCATGAGGACGCGGCCTTCCCAGCGCGCATCGCGCAGCAGCCCCGAAGCGGCAATTTCCTGCGGTGAAAACCCGGCTGCTGCCAACTCCTGGCCTAATATTTTTACAGAGGGGCACACGCCGAAGGCTTGCAGCTCTTCCTCGGCAAAGCCGCGCTGCGTGGTGAGGTAGGCGCGGGCTTTTTTCCCGGACGGGGAGTGCAACGCGTTTTGCGCCAGCCGCCAGAAAGTTTCCAGCAGGGTGGTGCGCTGCTGCTTTTCCTGCACCTTTTGCATCTCGCCGGGTGCCACTTCGCGGGTGGGAAAGGCCACCCCTACTTCCTGTGCCAGGCCGCGCACCATCTCGACCCACTGCGCCCCGCGCGGCTCTTGCCCGCCGTTGAGATAGGCCAGCACCGAACCGGTGCCGCAGCGCGAAAAGCAAGTCCAGCGCAGCGTCTGCGTATCGACCGAAAAGTTGTTGCCGTCCCCGCCGTGCAGCGGGCACTTGCCGCGCCAGTAGCGCCCATTCTGCTGCGAAAAACCGGCCTCGCCATAGATGCGCTCACTGCTCAGGCGCGGTTTGACTTCGTGCTCGAAGAACTCGATCAGGTTAGGCGTCGCTTCGCTGGGTTTTCTCATGGCGGTTTCCCTTTTCATTTTATGGCAGTGGGGATGCAATAGCAACGTTGGCGGTAACGGGAACGTTGATGATATTTAGGTGATGGGTAGTAGGCTACAGGCGGTGATGCCGGTGATAGCGGCGCAGGGTAATGCGCTTGTTTGGGCTACTTGTGGGGTGTCTAACTCTTATTAAACCATCTTTGGAAACGGGAGAACTTCGGTGTGGAATTGAAACTTCAACGTCGCAATCTCGCTCGCCTCAACAGGTACAAACACGCGCCCAACAAAACGCTGCACCCGACACCGTACAGCGCTATTCCTTTTGTGGTGACCGAGAGTACTCACGCGCTGTCCGGCGCGGGTGAGCTTGGTGTTGTACTGCGGAGTGCGGCATGGTCGTGTGCGATAATATCTGAATGGAGGGAATCGGATGATAAATGAGGAATTTGTAAAGAATGCAGCTAGTCTTAACAGACCGCTCCAATGCTTAAACGGTTTTCGAGCAAAGTTTGGCGTGTGGCCGACGCAATTTGTTATTGGGAAAGGGCCATACAAATTATTGAAAGATGCGAGCTTGACGCCAGCTGGTCTTAAATTATTGAAGGAGAAAGTGCGTTTAATTCTTTGCGAAGGTGAGCGTTACATCGCTCTTGATAACGAAGGACGCGCATTCAATTATGGTTCGGAGGGATGGGAACACTTAAACGAAGGTCTATCCACACAAGAATGGATAGGATTTGGGCGTTTATGGGGAAACGTAGAATAAAACGCAAACAATCAAAACCAAACGTCCTAACCGCAGCAGAACAAGGCGCTGCACCCGACCGCCTACAGCGCACGATACTTTCGGGCGAGCGACACTCACCGGCGCGCTTCCGGCGGAGGGTGAGCTTGGCGTTCTGTCGTCGCGCGCAGCATCATCGGAAACTATACGTATTCAAACCGAATATAATTATTAGCAGTAAGCAGGTTTTAGAGAAAACAATGATTAGTCGGCGTGTTTTTATTAAATCTACTTTACTTCTTTGTCTCCCGATTACCTGTGTCCATGCGGAAGAGCGTCGAGGCGGTCGAGCCGCCGATAAAACCATTTTCGCGGCATCAAAATCTGTGCAATGCTTCACTCGCTCAGACATTCCGCAATCGCTATCCGAAAATTACGACGATATTGTTCGACGAATACACATTGAGGTTTGGAAATCAGAGAACGCATTCCGCCGTGGAGATACAGTAGAGTCCATTGCTAAACGATTGAATCTGATTGCGGAAGCTGCTGCGCGCTTCTCTGGCACTGATACACAGGTTGCTAAAGAGCTTTTTCAAGCAGAGATTTTAGTTGCTTGGATTCGCACTAATGTCGACTATTGGGTAGAAATGAATTCGTTTCCTGGCAGAGAGCGTGTTGCTTGGAACTCTCCCGAAAAAGTGTTAAGTCATTCTCCCCGCCCCAGATGTAACTGTGACGGATACTGCCGTCTAACCATGGCAATAGGAACTTCAATGGGGTTAAAGATAACAGGTGTCGGCGGTGCATTAAGGGCATTAAATGGAAAGATCGAAGCAGGGCCAGGCACGGATTATTTACAGGGAGTTCCGTGGAATCACGGATGGAATCTTTTCGAGATCAATGGAAAGTATTTACCTGCGGATACATCAAACGCTTGGAAGTTTCGAGACCTTGAATTTCGACAGGGCTGGCGTGGTAAGACCGATTCTGCCAATGCGCTTCCTATGGACGAAAAGGAGTGGGACATTTTCTTGGGGTCACATCGTATGCTTCAGAGCGGCGGGAAGCCCGTTGAAGAAGATCCACTTACCACAATGCCGTTAGCATCTTGGCTCGAAACAAGTCCTGCCTATTTGGAAGCTATCATCACTGAACTGAGATTACGCGATACGCAGCGAAATAAAGAACTTGAAGCTAAGTAACGCATCGTATTTTGTAGCGATACAAGTCACAGTTGCTACAATACAACAACGGAAGAACAAGGCGCTGCACCCGACCATCTGTAGCCTCCGCTCGTTTCTCGCTCCAGCTTCCGGCGGCGGGTGAGATACTGTGTTGGCTGTCAAGTGTTTTGAGCAGCAAAAGCGGGATCGAAAGGCCGCTTTGACTTGAGCACTCCGTAAGCCAGATGTAGCAGCTTGCGCATCGCAGCCCCGATGATGAGCATCTTGCTTTTCCCTTGCGCCGACAGCCTCAAGCCAAAGCTTTTAATCAACGGATTGAAGCGCAGAGCCGTAATCGCCGGGAAATACAGCGACTTTCTCAACCGCGAAGAACCGACCTTTGAGAGCCGCGAGCGACCTCTGACCGAAGTGCCTGATTCCCGTATCCTCGGCACCAGCCCCGCAAAAGCCGCCACCTGACGGGCATTGTCGAACAAAGCCACATCGCCCAACTCCGCCAACAGCAGTGCAGCTGTTGCCGCTCCGATGCCGGGGATGCTTTCAAGCAGTAGGGCTTGCTCTCTCAGATCGGGATACTGATTGATATGCTCTTTAATCTGGCGGCGTGTCTTCTCGATCTGTTGCTGGAGATAAGCGATGTGCTCTTCAAGCGAGTTCTTTACCTCGTCGCAGATTCCACCCGAAGCCAGGCGGTTCTCCTCCATCAAACACATCTCTTCCAAATGCTCCAAACGACGCACCAGCCCTTGCAGTTGCTGGACTTGTGGCGAAAGTGGTGTCCAAGCGGGCGGGTTATGCATCTGGCAAAACTGTGCGATAAGCAAGGCATCAGCTTTGTCGGTCTTGGTGCGCTTGAGTCGGCTTTTGCTGAAAGCGTAGATACGCGCCGGGTTGACCACGCTCACCGTATGACCGGCGCTTTGGAGGGCCAGGGCGAGATCGTGCGCCCATGTGCCGGTGGCTTCGAGGCAGGCGTGAACAGTCTCGGCTCCCTGTTCGTTTAGCCAAATCAAAAGAGCGGCGTGACCATCAGCGTCGTTCGAGAAGAGTTTGTGAGCGGGCTTCTTCCCAGCGCCAATCAGAGCGGCGTCGAAGGTGTTCTTGCTGACATCGATCCCCAAAAACATAATGCCTCCTCTGGCTCGGCTTCTAAACATGTCTTGTTCGGGGCCAGCCTTGTTCATGCAAGCTCTGCTCAAATGAGGCAGGCTTAAGATACTGTCCGGCCTGAAAACAAGTCGGGTGCCAGGCGCTGATCTCACCCGCAGACTCGACAACTCTGAGCTTAGTCTGTGCGTCACTGGCACCCTTCTATTAACATACAAGCTTGGTCGTTAGGGCGCAGCGCGCGGCTTGATGAGAGGCGGTAAGCTTGCCATTTACGGCACCGGCTTATCGTTTAGGCCGTCCGGCGAGCGCGGCGGCGGGGATTTTATGCTGTCCCATCGCAATCGCTTCAGCTAGTTTTTCCCATTTTTGTTGCTGGGCCGCATCTTCCTTAACACCCATTTGGCCGAAGCGGTAGGCGCTGCTCAAAATAGACGCTGATCTCTGGTGTCCCAGCGTGGCGGCGAGGGCGTAGTACTTGATGGCCTGCGCGTCGTCACGGGCGAAGGTTTGGCCGCTTTTGAACTCGGTCGCCAGAAAATAAGCGGCGTCCATGGCGTCGGCGGGCGCGCCGCTTTGTGCGATTTTTATCAGGCGAGCTTTGCCGACTTCCAGCCACCGCGCGGCTTCCTCAGGTTGTGGCGTGAGAGGAAAGCCCGGCTCCTTGAGCATTGCGCCGACGGTGAGCGGCGCGAAGTCGTGGCCCAGAACCGATGATTGCACCAGCAGTTCCAATCGCTGCACGCGCTGGCGCGGCAACAAGTCGCCCGTGTCCAGATCGCGCTGCGCCAACTGCGACGATGCCTCGTAGAGTACTCCGGCCTGCTCGCTATCGAGCGCGTCAGGTTTGCTTTCGTAGGCCCGTAAGAGTTCGCGTGCCGAAGCAAGGCGTGACGAGGTGTCGGCGTAGCGCGAGGCTTCGGTTTTGGCCCATTCGACGGCGCGCAACGGCGCTTGCAGCCATTCGATGTCACGCTCGACCGGGAAGAGTTCCAGCAACTGCGCGTCGCGTTGCCACAGTTCGGTTTTGTTGAGCGCGTCGTAGTTTTGCGCGAGCCATGTCCAGACTTGCTGCGCTTCGGGATTGTTTTTGTCGCGCGCTTTGTTGCCAGCATCGTAGCCTGCAGCCGAATGAAAAACCGCCCAGGGATGGCCTTTTTGCTCGGCGAGTTGCAGCCAGTTTTGCGTCGAGGGCTGCGTGGCGCGCCAGCCGCGCTGCCATTCCCGCCCAACCGCATTCGGGTTGTGCAAAAAATGCAGCGCGAGCGCGGCGGTCGCGGCGCGGTCATCGTTGCCTTTGGCGTCGCGTTGCAGGCGCGTGTCGGTCAAGTCGAGCAGGCGCTGCTTTTGTTTCAGGATGTTGAGGAACTTGCCTTCGGCCATCAGCAGCAGTTGCCAGCCGGCCAGCGCGTCGCCGTTTTTTAAGGCTTTGATCAGCCCGTTGAACGCGGCTTGCGGATCGGAAAAGAGGAGCTTTGCCGCCGCGTTGCGCTCGGTTTCGGCGGCGTCGAGTTGCGCGGGCGTGAACTCTTGTTGGCCGTCCTGCGCCTCGCGTAGCGCCAGCACAATCGGGTCGTCGGTGCGATAAAAGTCGCTTTGCAGCGCCGGCGCGTTGAGATAAAGGCCGCGCAAATCTTTCAAACCGGCGTCCAGCGCGATCAGTTCATCGAGCCATTGCAGCGATTTTTCCTTGTCCGTCCATTGCGGATTGGCGGTGAACACGCCGTCGAGAACCTCGCCCGAAAGTACTTGCAGCGGGTCGGCGATCTTCAGGGCGCGCACTTTATCCAGCACGACGCGCGGCGATTGGCGCTGTGCAACTTTGGGCCAGCGTCCCACCTCGCGCGCGACGAGAGCACGGGCGGCGCGCGGCGCCAGTTCGTCGGCGCCTTTGCTCCATTTCTCAATGACAGCGGCGTTTTGCTCCCATAATTTTGGGGCTTCCTCGTCATTGAGCGGGATAAAACTGTTGGCGGTGCGATTGAAGCCATCGGGCAAGAGCGTGTGCGCCGAGGCGTCGGGAAAGCCGCTGCGTTCCAGTGCGCTGATGGCCTCGCGGCGTGTCCAGAAATCAAAGGCGCTGGGACGATTTTCGACCGTACTCAGCAACGTCAGATAAAAAGGACGCTTGTCCTTCGGCTCCATTTCGCCGACCACGCCCATCATCACGCCGTAAGCCGAGTACTCTTGGGCGCGTTTCACTTGCTCGACCGCCGCGATGTAGGCGTCGGGCTGAGTTCTCGCCAGCTGCTTGAGTTCCGCGCGCATTCGGCGACGGCGGCTTTCGCGCGCCGGCATATTTTCGTCCCAGCGCGCCGTCATGTCAATGCTTTCGATGATCGCCGGTTGTTCGGCCAGAAACGCGGCGCGTCCCAGTTGGACGATGCCGTTTCTCGCCGCTTCCGGCCCGTCGTTTCCATTTTGCAGCAGGTCGCTGTAAAGCTGCGCCGCGTAACCCGATTGGTCTGCGGCGGCGGCTTTTTCCAGAAGTTGCCTGCCGCGTTCCACGTCGCGCGCCACGCCCGCGCCGCGCAGCAAGAGCGAGCCATAAAGCGCGGCGGCTTTGGGGTCGGTCAAATCGCTTTTGGCCAGCCACTGCGCACCTTTGGCGTCGTCGCCGCCCGCGACGTAAACGCGCCCGACGTAAAACGCGGCGTAAGCATCACCAGCCTCGGCTTGCTTCAAATACCATTGAAAGGCTTGCGCGTCGTCGTAAAAATGCGGCGGAATTTCTTTGGTGCCGCGCCCGCCGTTTGCGATAAAAGTTTGATAATTTCGCTTCCGCGCGGCTTCTCCTTCCGCGCGAAGCCGCGCGTTTTCGATGCGCTGGGCGGCTTCTTCCTTGCGCTGCTGCTCGGCCCACAACTGCGCGGCACGCGCGCTCTCGCGAGCGCGCTGCTTAACTGCTTCTTGTTCCTCGAAGAACCGGCGAACATTGTCGGCGAAGCCGTCCCACGATCTGATGTTTTCGTCAATGCGGCGATTGGCGCGGGCGGTTGCCTGCATCTCATCCCGAATTTGCACCTGAAAACGCCACTCGCGCTGCTGCTGCGTCAGTCCGTCGTAATAATCCGCGTGGGCAAAAGCGGCGAACGACAGACAAGTGATAAAAAGGAAGAATTTGGATTTCATGAACGTGCCTGCAAGTACTTTGAAGCGACATTACCGCGCATAAATTCCCGTCGCGGCCCACACTGCCGGTGCGCCGCCGCTTAAACCGACGGGCGGCAAATGCAGCGTGATTTCTTCGCCATTCACTTTCAAACTCGCCCGCGCCGCGACCGCTTCGAGCGTTTCTTGCGTGAACGGGAGTACTCCGGCCTCGCGGTGGAAGGCTTGCAGCGCGCCCAGTCCCTCCATACGCGCCTCAAAAACGAAACCTTCCACTTCAACGCGCGCGGCGCACCAGCCATCGCTGTTGGTCACTTCGATTTTCGCGGCTAAAACCGGCGCGCTTTCAAAGGGTGTTCCCGCGAAGATATTCGGGCCGAAATAGGCGCCGATGTTTTCGTCATGCGAAACAAACCCCATCGCGCGCGGTGGCATTCCATCAGGCGCGAACAAAATCATGCCCGACGGCGCGCTGCCCTGCGGCGTGTGAACCAGCCGCGCGACGTGAACGATCACGTTCGGTTGCTCCATGCCGGGCGCGGTCGTCGCCACCAAATCGAAGCCGCCCTCCCAACTCATCCATGCTGAAACATTTGCCATTTGCTTCTCCTTGCAAGAGTACTCTTGCCCGCTTTTATTTTTCCAGCGCGGCGCGGATTTCTTCGATTTGCTTGAGCCGGTCGGCTTCGTTGCCGGCGAGTTTTTGCGCGGCGTCAATGTCGTCGCGGGCGCGCGCTTTATCGTTCATTTTCACATGAAGCCGGGCGCGACTGATCAAGGCTCCGCAGCGGCGCTCGTCGGTTTCGGCGTAACGCACGGCGTTGTTCAAATCGGCCAGTGCGCTTTTCAGGTCGCCCATCGCATAATAGATGTGCGAACGCGTCAGCCAGGCGACGCGATGCTCCGGATCGTTTTGCAGCGCGATTTTGATGTCGTCCAGCGCCAGATCGACTTTGCCGCGATTGTGATAAATATTCGCGCGATTATTCAATGCGTCGGCGTAATTCGGGTCGATGCGCAACGCGACGTTGTACTCAGCCAGCGCGCCGTCCTCATCCTGCTTTTGCACCAGCGCGTTGCCCGCGTCCTTGTGCTGCAAGGCGGTGCCCGAAGGCGTCAGTTCGCCGGTAACCGGAGGCATCACCAACGCTTTGGCGGTGGGAGTACTCGCGGCGTAGCGCGTTCCATTCAGTTGCGGCGAAAGGCGCGCATCAATGCGGATGGCGTTGTCCAGCGCCGATTTCGCGCGGACCGTGTTGCCTTTGCCATCCTGCGCCAGGCCCAGCCACCACCACGTTTGGGAGTTGCCGCGCGCGTGGTTGAGCGAATCTTCCAGATCGGTAATCGCTTCGTCGTAGCGACCGCGCAGCACATGGATTTGCCCGCGCAGCCGCAGATTAGTCGCGCTCTTGTCGTTTTGCAGCGCTGCGTCGAGTACTTGCTGTGCCTGCGTCAGTTCGCCGTTTTGTAGCAAGGCCTGCGCGCGCGCGGTTTGCGCTTCGGCGCGCAGTTTCTCGGCTTCGGTTTCGTCCACTGTTTCGGGCGAAGCGGTCAGGCCGTCGCGCGCGATGGCTTCGCTGTCGGTCAGCAGCGTGTGTGGGTCCGGACGCTCGCTCGTCATCTCCAGGCGAATGCGCCGCGCGCGCGCCAGCGAATTGTTCGGCTGCTTGAGAACGGCGTGGCTGTAGTTGAACATTGCGTTGACCAGCACTTTGGGGCGCGCGCCGGGATCGGTCAGGATTAAAGCCCGCGCGCGCGCCACGAGATAATCACCGGCATCAACGCGATAGGGAGCGGGATTATCGGTGTTTTGCAGCGCGCGACCAAACGCCATCTGAATGGCTTCGTCGCTTTTGGCGTCGTGCAGCGTGCGGTTCAGTGTCGTCAAACGCCACAGCGCGAGGGCCTGCAGATGATGCGCCTGGGCCGAACGCGGCGCGAGGCGCAAAACCCGACTGAGGTCGCGCTGCGCTTTGGCGATTTCCTGCGCGTTTCCGCCCTCATTTCTGAAGCCCGTGCGAACCAGATACGCGGCGCGGTTCAAAAGCAGTTGCGTTTCGCGTGGTGAACCCGCGATGGCTTTATTAAAAGGCAGCAACTTGCGGTCGAAAGGAAACTCGACATTGGCATTATTTGTGCCGTCCAGCAACGCGGCCTGACGCGCCGCATTCTCGACAGCGACTTGCTCTCCGCTGGCGATCTTATCGCCTTTGGCCCAGTCGGAACGCGCCGCATCTTCGTTGCCCATGTCGAAGTGCAGCCGCGCGCGCTGCGAGTAGTAGCCCTTCTCATCATTATTCAGTTCGATGGCGCGATTAAAATCAGCCAGCGCGCCGGTGTAATCGTAGTTTTTCCACTTCGCTTCGCCGCGCACCCCGAACAGCAGCGCGCCTTTGTGGCGGGCTGTCGCGTTTTCGGCCACAAAGTTCCAACGCTCGGCGGCGTCGAAGAAGCGGATCGCGCTCGCGTAATCGTCCAGTCGCTCCGCGACGAGACCCGCCATGTAGTGAAAATGAGACTGCGGCTGGATTCGGTTGCCCGCCGCTTCCATTCTGGCGATGATTGCCAGCGATTGGTTTAAAGCGTCCCGCGCTTTTTCCAACTCCTCGCGCGTGGCATCGAAGCCGTTCAGCGCCTGCGCGTACTTGAACAGCGCGTTGAGTTTTTCCAGATCGGTGGTTGCGCCATCCACGCGCGCTTTGGCGTCCGATACGGCGTCGGCGCGCACGATGGGAGCCGGAGTACTCAGGGTGCAGGCCAGCAGCGCGGCGCAGGCGGCAAGAGGAAAACGGGGTTTTGAAAGTAGGTTCATAGAAATACTTTGCAAGGGGGTCGTATCCGCCGCAACTTCACTGCGTTGCGACTTTGGCGCGCAGGGCTTGCGGTTCTTCCAGCATCTTACGCACGGTAGCAGCTAACGACTGCATATCCACTGCTTCGGCCAGCCGGATGGTTTCCTGCAACGACGCGATCTCTGCATCCAGCAGCGCGAGTACTCGCGTTTTCTGCGACGGGTCTTCGGCCAGAGCCTGCGCCAACCCCAGACGCCCCACTTTGTCGCCGCTTTGCTTGTAGCCCGCTTCGAGATATTTGAGGCGCAGCGCGCGGTTTTGCGGCAGTTTCGGCTTCTCCTGCGGGCCGAACAGATAGCCCAGCGTGAGCAGGCCGGAGATTTTTTGGTCGCCAGTCATATGCGCGGCGGCGTTTTCATAAAATGCGACGGCTTCGGCGTCGCTCTGCCGCCAGCCCGAACGCCCCGCGCGCAAGGCCCCGGCTACGCGAAAAATGCCGTCGGCCTGCTTGTTTTGCATCATCTTCAGCGCCCACGCTTTGGCTTTTTCCGGCTGCGGCGCTTCGCCCAGCGAACCGATGTAGTAATCGAGCATAATCGCCCGCATCGCGTCGTCGAGAGTACTCCCATCGGCGATTGTCTCCACTTGCCGCACATGGCGCAACGCCCGCTCGCGCACGCGCGGCGACATCTGCTCGACCAGCTTTTGCGCGATGCGGTCGTTGTTCATCATGGTGTAATGATAAAGGCGCAGGCAGATTTCGTCGTCGAGGGCGGAAGTCGAATCGAGCCGCTTCAAGACCGGCAAATCCATCATCGGATATTTGACCACCAAGGCTTTTTGCGCCGCACGCGCCAGCGCGTATTGCACTTCGGGCGCGCACTGTTCCAAAGTTTCCATCGGCAGCGCGTTCATCAATTCGCGCAGTTGCACTTGCGGCAAAGCGGCGGGCAGCGCGGCCTTATTGTCGTTGAGCAGTTGCACCAGTTGCTGCGTGCCGCGCTCTTTTTCGTCGCCGCCCAGATCGACATAATACACCAGCGTTTGGATACGACCTTCCAAATCGAGCGGGACAGTCAGGTGGGCGAACGCCTTGTCGAAGTACACGCGGTAGAGTTGGCGATACGCGAGTTCCTGCCCGGCTGAGGCGTCCTCTCCCTGCACCGCGAGTTTCAGGGCGACAAGCCCGGCGGCGAATTCCTTTTCATCCATGACGGACTGGAGATGGCCCTCGGTTGCCGCCACGCCCATGAGGGCATAGCGCAGCTTGCAATCGAGTCCTCTGCGAGCGATGTAAAATGCCTTGGCATAATCGCGTTCGACGCCGCGCCCCTGAAGCCGCATCTGCGCGCACACCAGAGCCGAATACGGATCGAAATTCTGGACTTCGTTTCCGCTTTGATACAGCTTGAGATGCCAGTCATATTTCGCCTTCTCGTCGGCGAACTTCGGCGCGGGTTCGATGGGCAGCAGGCCACCGGCTTTGGGCACTTCGACTTCGTTCCAGTTTTCGAGAAAGCGCAATCGCTCGCGCCGCTTTTCTTCTTCGGCCAGTCGTCGTTTTTCCGCTTCGATGGCCCACAGCCGCGCGCGTTCGGCAGCTTCGGCGGCGCGCTGCTGTTGCTCGCGGCGCAACTGCTGTTGCCGCTCGTAGCGTTCCCTTGCGCGGCGCTCCTCGCGCTCGTTGGCCCATGCCGTCTGCGATTGCGCTATTTGCGCCGCATAATCGGGCATTCCATAGGCGCCGCTCGACGAACCGCCCCCGCGATTGCGAATGTCGCGCATCCAGTTGTCGTAGAACTGCGACGTGTTGCGCCACTCGCGCTGCTGCTGCGTGAGGCCGTCGTAATAATCCGCGCGGGCAAAAGCGGTAAGCGACAGACAAGCGAGGGAAAGGAAGAATTTGGATTTCATGGCAGCGATTGAAAGTATTTTTTGATTAATTTTAGCTTATGCCATAATATAGCTTCCACTTCAACTCCAAAGTCATTCAGTGCTGGAGGTGTAACTCGCAAACTGCTCCCTAACAAGGCGCTGCACCCGACCGCCTTGTATGGTTAGAAGTGGTGGTGAGGTGGTGCTACCTTATCTGTTTTTTTGGTAGTCTGGAAGGTAAAGCCGCGACCGCCTTGCTGCCGGTTTGACTGGACAGCCTGCTGTAGAAGGCTTACTTTCTGGGCTCACCACCGATGAAGAATCCCGCTGCGTCGTGAGTCAGTAGCAAGAGCGACGACAGCCGATGTTCCGCAAGGGTGTGGAAGGCCACCATTATTCTTGGGAGGTCTTTTATGCTCGGAATTGACGTCAGTAAAGAGACTTTAGCCTGCACCCTGTTTGACCCTGCCACACAAAAACCGCTCTGGAGCCGCACCGTCCCCAACACTCCTTCAGGCGTCAATCGTCTTCTAAAGCAGACACCGACAGAATCGCCATGGGCGCTCGAACCAACAGGACGCTACAGCTTATTAGCCGCTACCCGAGCCAGTGAAGCCGGTCGCACTGTTCTCTTAGCCCAGCCCAAAAAAGCACGCCACTTCCTGCACTCCATCCAAACCCGCGCCAAGACCGATACCCTCGACAGCCACGGCACCGGCCTCTTTGCTTTGTGCCGTCCACTGCCCGCTTATCCGCTAAAATCAGAAGCTGTGGAACAGCTCGATCAGCTTTTATCGGTGCGCAAGAGCCTGAGCGCGTCGCTGGCTTCCTTTGGATTGCAGGCCAGGGAACTGCCGCATGCGGCGGCGTCTCTGGAGCCGGTGATCGCCGCACTGCAAGCACAGAAAGATGAGGTGGATGAGCAGATCGCACAGCTCACTTCATCAGAAGAAGAGTTCTCCATTGCTGCCGAGTTGGAGAAAGTGCCGGGCTTTGGCAAAGTGACTGCGGCGACGCTGGCCTCGCGGTTAGCAGGCCACACCTTTGGCCACAGTGATCAGTTCGTGGCCTATTGTGGATTGGATGTGGGAGTGCGGCAGTCGGGCAAGAAGCACGGGCAGACAGGCTTAACTAAGCAGGGCGATGGCGAACTGAGAAGACTGTTGTATCTGGCGGCGCAGTCGAATCTGCGCAGCAAGAACAGTCCTTTCAAAGCCCAATATGAAAGAGAGCGGGCTAAAGGTTTGTCTTCAACGGCGGCACTCTGCGCGGTAGCCAGAAAGCTGGCGCGACTGGCGTGGTCACTGCACAAGCACCGCACACCTTACGACCCGAATCGTGTTCATCAGCAAAACCAACCCAAAAACTCTTGACACCAACCATAGAATCTACGGCCACCGCCAGGTGCTGGTCAAGGGTTATGTGGACGCAGTGGTGATCTGCCACGGCTCCCAGGTCATTGCGCGGCATACCCGTTGTTACGGCAAGGAAGAAGCGATCTACGATCCTCTCCACTACCTGGCCTTACTGGAACGTAAAGCCAACGCCCTGGGACAGGCCGCGCCGCTCCAGGGTTGGGTCTTGCCTGCGGAGTTCGAACGCCTACGCTGTTTACTGGAATCACGCCAGGTCAAGGACGGCAACCGCAAAAGCCGTTATAACGGCCAACGGGAATACATCCAGGTGTTGCGGTTACTGGAATGCTTCGAGTGTGAGGTGGTGACCCGAGCGGTTGGGGACGCCCTGCATCTGGGAGCCGTCTCCTTCGATGCCGTCAAGCACCTGGTGCTGTGCCGCCTGGAAGGGAGACCGGCCCGCCTGGACCTGTCGCTCTATCCGCACCTGCCCGTTGCCACGGTGGCGACGACGGCGACGGCGGATTACATGGCTCTGTTGAACAAGGAGGGAAGCCGCTAATGGAAACGACCTCTCTTCTTCTTCCTCCGCCGGAGTTAACCTCTATCGGGAGCGAGGCTTCGTCCTCGCCGTCACTTCCCACGCCTCAGGTCTTACTGGAACACTATCTCAAGCTGTTGCGTTTACCGACCTTCGGGCGTGAATACGACAGGGTGGCGTTCCAATGCGCCCAAGAGAGCGTGGACCATCCTCGTTACCTGTTGCGCTTATGCGAGTTGGAGTTGCTGGATCGCGAGCGCCGGGCCACGCAACGGCGGATTCGCCAGGCGCGTTTTCCGGTGACCAAGAGCCTGGACAGCTTTGACTTCCTTGCTATCCCCTCGCTCAACAAATCACTGGTGCTGGAGTTGGCGCGCTGTGAGTATATTACCCGCAAGGAGAACGTCCTGGCTCTGGGCAACTCTGGCACCGGCAAGACGCATATTGCTTTAAGCCTGGGATTGGCGGCTTGCCAGCAGGGTCATTCGGTTCGTTTCACCACGGCGGCGGCATTGGTGCATGAGTTAATGGAGGCCAGGGATGAGAAACGCCTGTTGCGCTACCAGAAACAACTGGGCAAACAGGAGCAGCTGATCGTGGATGAGTTGGGTTTCGTGCCGCTGTCAAAAACCGGGGCGGAGTTGTTGTTCGAAGTTCTCAGCCAGCGGTATGAGCGGGCATCGACGTTGGTGACGAGCAATCTGCCGTTCAATGAATGGACCGAGATTCTGGGCAGTGAGCGTTTGATCGGTGCTTTGCTGGATCGGTTGACTCATCACGTCCATATCCTGGAGATGAACGGCAACAGCTACCGGCTTCAGGAGAGTGCCAAAACCAAAGCCGCTATCGCCAGGAAAAAAATAAAACCGTCAAAAACTGAGCCACAGGAGGAGGTGACGGCTACCGATGACTTGAAAAACGAAGAAGCAAAAGAAGGGTCTAACGACCTCACACCAGAGAGTTAGGCAAACCGGGGAAATGGCCTAATTTTACGCCGCCACAGTGGACTGGTTTTCAGCCGCCCTTTACAGCGGCGGCTGAAGCCAAGAGTGCCCTCTTGGGTAATCCACCGAGCTATGATGTGCAGCGATTGTCCATGAATCTGAAAGCTGGACTCTTTAACGCCAAAAACAGTGGCAGGGCAGCGCAGCAGTTCATTGATGAAAAAAATAATCCCGAACTCGCCCGTCAGAACCGCGAGCGTTTTCGGCAGAGAACCGAGGACTATGGGCGCTATAACAGGGGTATTGCCAACGGGAATGGCGGATAGAGATTCTGGACGTCTGAGATTTATAATGTGAGTAACAACCGAGTGTCTGATGCACTCCGTGTAAAGTTTTTATTTACAGTAAAAGCCGGGATTTGGCATTCATGGGACAAGACAGTTATTAGTCCGACCGTGCGAGAGGCTCTGGTTTTGTGAGACAAAGGCGGCGAAACTTCTGTTAAGAAAGTTATTCGCACTTGTCTAAATGTGCGCTATCATACATAATCTGTACCGAATCAGCGCTTGCCATGAAAACACGGAGACGACAGCTTTGCCAGAGTACGCCACGCCGCAGTTTGGCTTGCGTGACTTTTCTGCTCATCTGCACGCTGATTGGGCATTCCTTTGATGCTTGCGCCGCTCACCTGGGCGGTCCCTTCGCTCGTTCTATTTCTACGCAGCAATTTACAACAGAGCCAATTACCGCGCCGCAGGCTGGGCAGTCTTGTCCCGATGAGCAATCATCCGCCTGCCAAATCTGTTCGGCCCATGACAGATCGCACAACGACGCTTGCGAGCTGCTGTCGGAAACTGCTGTCCTCAACGCGTCTTCGCAGCACCAGATTGAGTACCACGCTGTAATATTCGCCGCGACGGTCGCCGTTATTCCAGCGATGCCGCAAGTCATCGCGCTTTCTGGCTGTTTGTATGGCCGGGCCGGGCCACCGCCCGCCGCGCCGCTTTCCGTTGTTCTTCGTTCCTCTCTTCCGTCCCGCGCTCCCCCTCTTTCGGCTTAATCAAGCGCCTGCACTTGTTGCAGAGCGTGTTTCGTCGCGTCCGCTTGCACCAGATTGGTGCTTGCGGATGATGCTTGCTTTTGCTTGAAATCGAGGAGGTTTCTATGTCCCATCTATTTCGTATCAACCCCACGTTGTGGGCTTGTTTATTTATTGCTCTGCCCGTAGCAGCTCAGGAGAATTCATCTCCGGTGCCAGTCATTCCGCCTGCAATATCCGCTGAATCTGAAAGGTCGCAAGAGTTTGCAAACCTTGCGGGGCCTGAAGTTTCCATTGACGAGCTGGTTCGCCTCGCTCTGGAAAATAACCCCCAACCCGCCATCGCGCGCGCCAATCTCGAAGCGGCTCGTCGGCGGGCGAGTTCCCTGAAGTCACTGCCCAATCCTTTGTTGCAGCTTGTTCCCGGCTTTGTCGGCGACGAAGAAGCGCGCGACGAAGAGATCATCCTTTCGCAGCCGCTCGATTTATTCGGCCAGCGCAAAGCGCAGCGACGCGTCCTCGAAGCCGAAGCGCGCCGCGCCGAGTCCGAGAGTACTCTGGTGACGCGCAGCTTAATTGTTGAAGTCAAAAACGCCGCCGCTAATCTCTTTGCCGCCCAGGAAGCCGAGAATTTAGGTGTGGCGCAAGTCGAAGTCGCCGAACAGTTTCGTGCCGCCGCGGCGCGCCGCGCCGAACTGGGTGATGTGCCGCCGGTGCAGGCGCAGCGCGCCGAGCTGGAGTTGCTGCGTGTGCAGAACGAATTAACCAATGCCCAGGCCGAACAGCTGGTGCGCCGCGCGGTTCTCAATCAACTGATTGGCCAAGCGCCGGAAACGCCGCTGCGGGTTTCATTACCACTCTCACCGGCCTTGGCCGACTTGCTGCGCGCGCGTGGTGCCGGGAGTACTCCGCGCGGGCTGGAAGCAGCTCCAACAACCGAAATTCCCGGAGAGGCTGTGACAGCGCCATCAGTTGCGCCGCCCCTCGCCGCTTCCTCGCAAGTGGGCAGCGAAGCGATCAGCAACCAAATCTTTTCACAGCGCGGCGCGCTCCTGTCTGGTCTCATCAATCGTCCCGATATTGTCGGTGCCGAAGCGACTTTGGAAGCGCGCCGCGCGCAGGTGGACGCGATTGGCAAGCAGCGTTTGCCGCAGTTCGAGTTGCAGGCGCGGCGCTCCTCGTTTTTCGGACGTGAAGGCAGTTATGCTTTGCGCGCCGTGATTACCGCGCCGGTTTTCGATTTCGGTTCGATCAGGGGCGACAAGCGCGCCGCGCAAGCCGATGTCCGCGCGCAGGAAGCGCGGATTTCACTGCTCCGCTCTCAAGCTGCTGCTCAAGTCGAGCAGGCTTTGATTCGCCTCGACCAACAGCGCGCCACGGTGGAGCGGTACCGTATCGGTATCGTGCCACAAACACTCGATCTACTGCGTAAAACGCAGATCGGTTTTGCCTCCGGTGCCAGTTCTTATCTTGAAGTGCTGGAAGCGCAACGCACTTTGCGCGCGGTGCAAGCCGAGTACTTGCAGGCTTTGGTCGGCGTTCGCACTTCCGAAGCGCAGCTCGAAAGCGCCCTGGGAGCCACACCGCCTGAAGATTTGCTGAGTGTCATCAACAATCCCGCCGGCGCGAGTACTCCGCCCGGCGTTACCGCGCCGGGAACGGTTTCGCCGAATCTGGTTCCGCCCGTCGAACAACCGCCGCTCAATCCGCCCGGCGTGGAGTTGCCCGCGACGAGTACTCCCGCCACGCAAAACATCATCGAAGGTGACCGCTAATGCAAAAGAAAAAATTAGTAGCGATATTAGCGGCGATTGTCGCCGTCGTATTGGTGGCTCTTATCTGGAACGCCAATCGCGGCCCGGTCAATAGCGCCGCCGTTGATGAACACGGTCACGAAGCCGGACATGAAGAAGCCGGACACGACGAGCATGGTGAAGAAGGCGAGGCAGGCCATGACGAACATGGTGAAGAAGAAGGCGGCCACGATCTGGAAGGCGAAGTCATCAAGTTTGAAGGCGACGCCGCGAAAACAGCGGGCATTGTAGTAACGCCGGTTTCGCTGGCGCCGCTGGCGACCAGCATTCCTTTCAACGGTCAGATTGCGCCCAATCCCAACGGTGTGGTGCGTGTTTCCTCGATCGTTCCCGGTCGCATCACGCGGCTATCGGTCGCGCAAGGTGATACGGTGCGGCAGGGACAAACCGTAGCGGTGATCGAAAGCCGCGCGGTTGGCGAGGCGCAGTCAGCGCATCAGCAGGCCGTTTCGCGCTTTGAAACCGCGAAATCGAATCTCGATGTCGTGTTGAAGCAGGCGCGGGCCGGTGTCTTTTCGCGCGCTCCGGTCGAAGCCGCGCGCCGCGCCGTGGTGGATGCGCGCGCTGATGTACGCGCTCAGGAAACCGCTGTCCGTGCGGCGCGAACGGCTCTCGAAAACGCCACGCGACTGGCGCGCGCTGGGAGCTTTGCCAATCCCGCCGTGGAAGCGGCGCGCGCGCAAGTTTCTTCTTCGGAAGAATCCTTGAAAACCACGCAGGCCGTGCTCGACCAGGCTGAGGCGAGTACTCAATCCGCCGAAGCTGAACTCGAACGCCGAAAGCAACAGGCCGCAGCCGGTGCGTACGTTTCGCGTCCGGTCGAAGAAGCCCGTCGCGTACTCGTGGCGGCGCAGTCGGCGCGGGCAGCGGCGCAATCCGAAGTTGCCACCACGCGCGCCAATCTGAGCCGGGCGCGCTCGCTTGCGGCTGAAGGTTTGGTCGCCAAACGCGATCTGGAAAACGCCGAGCAAGCGTTTGAAACCGCCGAAGCGCGTCTGGAAACTGCTCGTGCCGATGAAGGGGCCGCCTCGCAGGAGTTGGAACGACAGCAGAAGTTGGCGTCCACCAACGTCGCCGGGGCCAGTGAAGTCCAGGCCGCTCAAAGCGAGCTGGCGCGCTCACAGGCCGAAGTCCGTTCGCAGCGGGCGCAGGTGCAACGCGCGACCGCAGCTTTGCGCCTGGCTCAAACCCAGCTCTCGCGCGAGCAGCGCGTGTTCAATGAGAACATCGCCAATCGCCGCGAAGTTGCACCGGCGCGGAGCGCTCTCGAAAGCGCGGAAAACGCCCTCACCAAAGCGCGGCAAACGCTGACGCTGGCGAATACGGCGTATGCGCGCGAGCAGCGGATTTTTAATCAAAATTTGAATAACATCGCGCAAGTCCAGCAGGCGCGCGCCGGTTACACGCAGGCGCAAAGCGACTTGCGCGCGGCGCGGAGTACTCTGGCCCTCTTCAAATCGAGTCCGGGCCGAAGTGCCAGCGTGCCGATTGTCGCGCCAATTTCAGGAACGGTCCAAGAGCGTGACGTGGCGCAGGGCGAAGTCCTGGAAGCGGACACGCATTTGATGACCCTGGTTAATCTGCGGGAAGTTGCGGTCGAAGTTGCTCTCCCGGAACGGGATGTTTCGCGGGTGCGTATCGGGTCGCCGGTTTCCATCACGGTGGACGCCGTGCCGGGCCGTCGCTTCGCCGGGCGCATCACTTTTATCGGTTCGCAACTCAATCCACAAACCCGCACCCTCACAGCGCGGGCGCTCATTCCCGGCGCTGGAGTACTCCGGCCCGGAATGTTTGCGCGCGGGCAAATTCGAACCGGAAGCGGCGCGATCACGTTGACCGTTCCCGCCGAAGCCGTACAAACCATTGAAGGCAAAACCGTGGCTTATGTGCAGGCCGACGAACCGAACGAATTTTTCGCGCGGGAAATCGTGACGGGCGAAACCAACAATGGCCGCACGGTCATCCGCAGCGGCCTCAAAGTCGGCGACCGCGTCGTCACCAAAGGTGCTTTCGTGGTCAAAGCGCAGGCGATGAAGGCAGAACTCGGTCACAGTCATTAAGGAGAAGCGATGATTAATAAAATAATGCGCTTCTCCATCGAGCAGCGTTTCTTTGTCGTCCTGCTGTCGATTGGCCTGCTCATCGCGGGTGTTTACAACGCGGTCAATTTGCCGATTGACGCCGTTCCCGACATTACCAACCGGCAAGTGCAGCTCAACACGGTCGCGCCGGCTTTAGCCCCCGAAGAAGTCGAGCGGCAGATTACTTTTCCGCTCGAAGTCGAGTTCGCCGGTATTCCCGGCCTGAAAGAGACGCGCTCGATCTCGCAGTTCGGCCTCTCGCAGGTCACGCTCATCTTCGAGGACAACGTCGATATTTACTTTGCGCGGCAATTAGTACTCGAACGCCTGCAATCGGCGCGCGAAGAACTGCCTCCGGGCTTGGCGCCGCCGGAGATGGGGCCGGTTTCCACCGGGCTGGGCGAAGTCTATTACGTCATCGTGCAGGGGCCACAAGACCTGATGGAAAAGCGGTCGCTGCTGGATTTCGTGGTCAAGCCGCAACTGCGCACCGTGCCGGGCCTGGTGGAAGTCAACGAGTTCGGCGGTTTGAAAAAGCAGTTTCAGGTCGTGGTTGACCCGCAAAAACTGGCGGCGCGTGGCCTCACTATCCGCGATGTTCAAGAGGCTCTCGAAGCCAACAATGCCAACGCCGGCGGCGGCTATCTTCAAAAAGGGCAAGAGCAGCAGTTGGTGCGTGGTGTGGGCGTGATTCGTAACGAAGCCGACATCGAAAACATTGTTTTGACGGCCGAAAACGGCGTGCCGGTTATGGTGCGTGACGTGGCGCAGGTCACGACTGGCGGCCAAATTCGCCAGGGCGCCGTCACCATGAACGGCGAAGGCGAAGCGGTGGTCGGAATCGCCATGCTGCTCCTTGGGGAGAATGGCCGCATCGTGGTGGATCGCGTCAAAGATCGTGTGCAGCAGATCGAGAAGTCGCTGCCCGCCGGAACGAAGCTGGTCGGCTTCATGGACAGAAGCGAACTCATCGAGCGCACGATGCAAACGGCCATCAGAAACCTGACCGAAGGCGGGCTGCTGGTCATTGCCGTACTCTTTCTGTTCCTTCTGCAACTGCGCGCCGGGCTGATTGTATCGAGCGTGATTCCTCTGGCGATGCTGATTGCCATCATCGGCATGCGCTACTTCAACGTGTCGGCCAATCTGATGAGTCTGGGGGCCATCGACTTTGGCCTGATTGTGGACGCCGCCGTCATCATTGTCGAAAATGTGGTGCGCCGCCTGGCTGAACTGCGGCACCATCTGGGCCGCGAGCTGACTGAAGACGAGCGCATTAACGAAGTGTATGAAGGCGCGGTCGAAGTGCGAACCGCGTCACAGTTCGGCGAGTTCATCATCATCGCGGCGTATCTGCCGATTTTGTCCCTTGTCGGTATTGAAGGCAAGATGTTTCGCCCGATGGGATTGACGGTGATCATGGCGCTGGCGGGCGCAATGCTGCTGTCGATGACTTTGGTTCCGGCTCTCTGCGCGTACTTTCTCAAGGCCAAAGAAGAAAAGGAAAGCCCAATTGTGCGCGTGGCGGCCAAAGGTTACGCCCCCGCTTTGCAGTGGGCCATCGGCCATCGCGTGCCAGTAGTCGGTGCCGCGTTGGTATTCTTCCTGGCGTGCGCTTCGCTCTTTCCTCGGTTGGGCAGCGAATTCATCCCGCAGTTGGATGAAGGCGCGTTGGCGATTCAATCCGGTTATCCGCCTTCGATGTCTCTGGAAACGGCTATCGAACGTTCGACGTACATGGAAGGAGTACTCAAGAAGAGCTTTCCCAACGAAATCGACCAAATTCTCACCCGCATCGGGCGCGCCGAAGTCGCTACCGACCCGATGACGGTGGCGCAGCACGATACGCTGATTTCGCTCAAGCCGCAGGAGAACTGGACGAAGGCGCACTCCAAAGATGAGTTAGTCGAGAAAATTTCGGAAGTCGTCTCCAAAGTACCCGGCGTGGGCGTGACATTCACGCAGCCGATTCAAATGCGCATGAATGAGCTGATTGAAGGCGTTGGCATCCGCTCTGAACTGGGCATCAAGCTCTTTGGCGATGACCTGGGAGTACTGGCTGCCAAAGCGCAGGAGATCGGCAAAGTGGTGCGCAGCGTGCCCGGCAATGCCGATGTTTCGGTGGAAACGACCGAAGGCTTGCCGGTGCTCAACATTGTCATGAACCGTGATGCCATTGCGCGTTACGGCATCAACGTCGCCGATGTGCAAAACAGCATCGAAACCGCGGTCGGTGGGGGGACGGTAGGTCTCATCGTACAGGGCAACCAACGCTTCGATTTGGTGGTGCGATTGGAAGAACGCTTCCGCAGCAACCCCGAAGCGATCGGACGCATCCTTGTCCCGGCTCCAGGCGGTGCCGCAATTCCATTGTCGCAACTGGCGACAATAGAAAGCACCGAAGGGCCGGTGCAGGTTTCGCGCGAAAACGGACAGCGCCGCGTAGTGATTCAGTCCAACGTGCGCGGGCGCGACCTGGGTTCGTTCGTCGAAGAAGTGCGAGACAAAGTCGATGCTCAGGTGAAATTGCCGGTCGGCTATCACGTCGAATACGGTGGCACTTACGAGAACTTGCAGTCGGGCCGCGCCCGCCTGATGATTGTGGTGCCGGCGACGTTCGCTTTCATTTTCCTCTTGCTCTTCACGACCTTCGGCAGCATGAAGCAGGCGGCGATTGTCTTTACCGGCATTCCCTTCGCCGTCACCGGCGGTATTCTCGCACTGCTGTTTCGCGGGATACCATTCTCGATTTCTGCCGGTGTGGGCTTTATCGCTTTATTTGGCGTGGCCGTCTTGAACGGCGTGGTTCTGGTGACGTTTATCAATCAATTGCGTCGTGAAGGAGCGAACGTGCATGATGCGGTCACCAACGGCTGCAACCTGCGTTTGCGTCCGGTGCTGATGACGGCGATGGTGGCCGGCATCGGCTTCATCCCGATGGCGCTGGGACACGGCGCCGGGGCCGAGGTGCAAAAGCCGCTGGCGACGGTCGTCATCGGCGGCCTGATTACCTCCACGATTCTCACGCTGTTTGTATTGCCGACGTTGTACACCTGGTTCGAGCGCGATGAGCCAGACGAAGTCGAAGTCTAAAGCCGAAGTATCAGTCCGAAGCCTGATTTTGTCGTTTCAAATTGTCGGTATTTCAAAGGAGAATTTTCAGATGCGTAAAACCAATCGTTGGATGACGGGAGTACTCGCAGCGTTGTTAGGTGCCGTTGTCGTGTCCGGTTGCGGCGGAACAGCCGAAGAAACGCCTGCTGAAGGCGACGGCCATATCCACAAGGAAGGTGACAAACACTAATTTCGGTTGACACGCAGTGCCCGCGACCATGCAGCTCCCGCGACCACGCGGCGCGGCGGTTCAATAAACGCCACAAGAAGGAGGTGATTTCAAATGGAGAACATGAACGAAAGCGAAGCACTCAGCGCGATTGAAGCCCTCGAAGAGTGCATTCACGCCTGCTCGCATTGTGCGTCCCACGATATTCGTGAAGGCAACATGGTCGAGTGCGCGCTGATTTGCCTCGACTGCGCCGACATCTGCGCGGCGACGCTCAAAGTGATGGCGAGACATTCCAACCATCACGGCGACTTCGCCAGGCTGTGCGCCCACATCTGCCGCGAATGCGCTGCCGAGTGCAACAAGCACGACCACGAGCATTGCAAGCAGTGCGCGGCGGCGTGCGAAAAATGTGCTGCCGAGTGCGATAAGCACGCAAGCGAAGCCGATGCGTAACGAAAACGAATCGCCGTGCCGCCGTTGTCTGCACTGAAGCGGCGGCACGTGAGGAGTCATTATGAAAGAAATCAAAGCGATAATTCAGCCGTTCATGCTGAACCACGTCCTCGACGCGTTGCGCGAAATCGAAGGCTTGCCCGCCGTCACGGTTTCCGAGGTGCAGGGCATTGACGTGGAGCGTGGTGTATACGACCCGGTCACAAAAACCAAGCTGGAGATTATGGTGCACGATGAATTGGCGGGGCGGGTACTCACGGCCATCCAAACTCACGCTCATACCGGCAAGTCTGGCGATGGACGCATTTTCGTCATTCCCATCGAAGAGACGGTCAAGATAAGAACCGGCAAGCGGGATGAAAAAACATAAAGGATTAAAGGAGCTTTCGTGGATGTTATCAGTGGGCTACTCTTCGTCGGAATCGTTTACCTGGTGCTTATGTCGGTGTTTTCACTCGTCATCGGACTGCCTGTGCCGCTCTCGATGGCGTTGTCGCTCCTGGGCGCACTTATTCTGGTGGTGGGTAATCGGCAGCGAGTCAATCGTTGGATGCAACCGTCGCCGCGCGATAAGAAACGGCTTAGCCCCCGGCTTCGCAGTGGCAATCGCGCCGCGCGTCGCTCGAAGCATTAAAAGCGACGAACAACCCACTCCATTACGGAGATGCAATGACAAACGAACAACACGCCGTCGCGCCGGAGCAGAGTACTCTCCAATTGGATATTCCGCTTGTGCTGCCCGGTGTGGATGACACCAAAGACGGCTGCATCGCGCGTTTGCAAGAGCACATGAATGCACAAAACGGCATTGCGGAGGCTCATGTTGTCGAGAAAAACGGCAAGCCTATTTTGTGTTTGCACTACAATCCGAATCTGGTGCCTTTAGCGCGCTTGGAGCGCATGGTGCGCGATGAAGGCGCGCAAATTACCATGCGCTATCGCCACGAAATGATGCCGCTGAAAGGCATGGCGCAAGGCACCAACGTCACTCACATCGAAGACGGCGTGCGGCGAGTGCCGGGAGTACTCGCTGTCGCGGTCAACTACGCCGCCGAACTGATGCGAATCGAGTACGATTCGACCCAAACCAGCCGCGCTGCCGTTGTGAAGGCCGTGCGCGACATGGGGTACCGTGTTCCTGACGCACCGCAAACCACCGCGCGCAGCAACATCCAGCCCGACACCGTTCCGCACGACCCGCACAGCGGGCATGCGCACGACGACGAAGGCCATGAACCGCATGATGAAAAGGGCGCCCACGCCGGACATGCGCACGCGGCGGTTGACCCGAACTCCAATTGGTTTCGGAAGAACCCTGAAATGTCGCAGTCGTTGCTGGCCGGCGTGCTGATCGCCATCGCTTACTTCGGCACGAGCTTTTTTGGCTTGCCCGCGCCGGTTGCCATCGGCATCTACGTTCTGGCCTACATTTCGGGCGGTTGGGACTTGGCGCGCCATACGGTTCCGACGGTGCTGCGCGGCAAGTTCGATGTCGAGTTTTTGATGCTGGTCGCGGCAGTGGGCGCGGCGGCGCTGGGCGAATGGTTCGAGGGCGCGCTGCTTTTGTTCCTGTTTTCCTTCGGGCATGGGCTTGAGCATTTTGCGATGGACAGGGCGCGCAACGCCATCGAAGCGTTGGGCAAGCTGACACCCAAAATTGCCCTTGTGCGGCGCGACAATCGGGAAATGGAAGTGCCGGTCGAGGGGCTGCGCGTCGGCGACGTGGCGATTGTGCGCCCCGGCGACCGCATCGCGGTGGACGGCAAAATTACGCAGGGCCGCTCGGTCATTGACCAAAGCCCGATTACCGGCGAAAGCGTGCCGGTCGAGAAAAACGAAGGCGATGGTGTCTTCGCCGGTTCAATCAACGGCGACGGCGCGCTCGAAGTCGAAGTCACCCGCCTCGCCAAAGACACCACGATGTCGCGTGTCATCAAGATGGTCGAGGAAGCGCAAAGCCAGAAGTCGCCGACACAAAGTTTCACCGACCGCTTTGAGACGGTTTTCGTGCCGGTCGTGCTGGGCATCGTTGTTTTGGCTGCCGTCGCGCCGCCGCTCCTGGGCTGGCTGTCGTGGAAAGCGGCGATTCTACGCGCGCTGAGTACTCTGGTCGCCGCCTCGCCGTGCGCACTGGCGCTGGCAACGCCCTCTGCGGTGCTGGCCGGAATCGGTCAGGCGGCGCGTAACGGCGTGCTGATCAAAGGCGGCGTGCATCTGGAAAATCTCGGCGCGTTGCAGGCCATTGCGCTCGACAAAACCGGCACCATCACGCGCGGCAAACCCGCTGTTTCAGACATCATTCCCCTTGGCATGGACGAAAAAGAGTTTCTGCGTTTGGTCGCAGCGGTGGAAACCCGCTCGACGCATCCCCTCGCGCAGGCCGTGGTGCGCCGCGCGCAGGAAGAAAAACTCGAACTTCCCGCAGCGGGCGAATTGCAGAATTTGCAGGGGCGCGGCGTGCAGAGTGAAGTCGAAGGCGAGCTTATCCGCATCGGCAACATGAAGATGTTCGAGGAAGCGAATATCGCGGTGCCAAAAGATTTGATGGCCAAAGTACAGGCACTGAGCGACAGCGGCAAGCCGATTATGATTGTCGGCAAGGGCGAGCAAGTGCTGGGCGCGCTGGCGTTGGCCGACGAGATTCGACCCGAAAGCCGCGCCGCGCTGGAAAAGCTGCGCGCGATGGGCGTCCCAAACCTCATCATGCTGACGGGCGACAACGCGCGCGTGGCGAAAAACATCGCGCAAACGGCGGGCGTCACGGATTTTCGCGGCGACCTGATGCCCGAAGACAAAGTGACGGCCATCAAAGAGCTGCTTCAAAAACACGGTCAAGTCGCCATGGTGGGCGACGGCGTGAACGACGCGCCCGCGCTGGCAACGGCCACGGTCGGCATTGCGATGGGCGCAGGCGGAACGGATGTGGCGCTGGAAACCGCCGATGTCGCGCTGATGGCCGACGACATGACCAAGCTGCCGTTCGCCGTTGGTCTCAGCCGCCAATCGCGCACCATCATCAAGCAAAACTTGTGGATTTCGCTGGGCGTTATCGCGCTGCTGATGCCCTCGACTCTCTTCGGTTTCGCAGGCATCAGCATGGCCGTCATCTTCCACGAGGGGAGTACTTTAATTGTCGTTTTCAACGCACTGCGATTGCTGCGCTACTCGCCGAACGGCAGCGGTAAGTGAAGCTTCCATGAAACAAGCTATCTTTTACATCTCGAAAATGGACTGCCCGACCGAAGAGCAGCTTATCCGCAATCGGCTCAAGTCCATTCCTGAAATCGAGCGGCTCGATTTTGACTTGATGAGCCGCGAACTGACGGTTTCGCACCGGCTGGACGACGACAAAAGCATTCTTTCCGCGCTCGAATCGTTGGGTCTTGGCGCCCGACACAAAACGGCGACGCCGGATACTGAAGCCATTGCTACCGACGAAGCACATGAGCATTCGGCGGCGATTTCAACCGCGACCAAAGTGCTGATGGGCGTTTCCGGGCTGGCAGCACTGGCAGCTGAAGGTGTGGCCTGGTCAACCCAAAACGAAACATCGTGGCCGGTGATCGCGCTTTCGCTGTTGTCCATCGCGACAGGCGGGCGCGACACGCTGCGCAAAGGTTTCATCGCGCTGCGCACGCTCACGCTCAACATCAACTTTTTGATGACGATAGCCGTGATCGGGGCGGTGTTCATCGGCCAGTGGCCTGAAGCGGCGATGGTGACGTTTCTCTTCGGTGTGGCGGAAATGATCGAAGCCTTTTCCCTGGAGCGCGCGCGTAACGCGATTCGCGGCTTGATGGAGATGACACCTGAAACGGCGACGGTGCAGGATGCAAACGGCCAGTGGCAGGAGATAAAAGCCGATGCGGTCGAGGTCGGGCAAATTGTGCGCGTCAAGCCGGGCGAGCGTATCCCTCTCGACGGCACGCTGACAGCGGGCTCTTCCACGGTGAATCAGGCGCCCATCACCGGCGAAAGTATGCCGGTCGAAAAGCAGGAGGGCGACGCCGTTTTCGCCGGTTCGGTCAACGAGCGCGGCGCTTTCGAGTTCAAAGTCACGGCCAATAAGGGCAATACCACTCTCGCACGCATCATTCGCGCCGTGCAGGAAGCGCAGGCGCAACGCGCGCCAACGCAGCGGTTTGTCGATAACTTCGCTCGCTACTACACACCGGCTGTTGTCATTCTGGCGATTCTGGTGGCTGTCGTGCCACCGCTCTTTTTCGGCGCGGCGTTTTTGCCCTGGCTCTACAAAGCCCTGGTGATGCTGGTGATCGCGTGTCCGTGTGCGCTGGTCATTTCTACTCCGGTCACAGTCGTGAGTGGTTTGGCGGCTGCGGCCCGGCAGGGAGTACTCGTTAAGGGCGGCGTCTATCTTGAGGGAGGCCATAAGCTGGAAGCGATTGCATTGGATAAAACCGGCACGCTCACCCACGGCAAGCCGGTCGTCACCGACATCCTGCCTCTGGAGGAGTCTGGGCAAACTCTGACATGGCACCCGGACGCAGTTTTAGAACTTGCTGCAAGTTTGGATGCACCTTCAGAGCATCCCGTTGCCAGCGCCATTGTCGCGGCGTGGACAGGAAAACATAAGATCGGAGAAGAAGACGAAGCGCTCAATAAATCCGGTGCGCTCTTGCCGGTTGAGAACTTTCAGTCCATCACCGGGCGCGGCGTGCAGGGCGAAATCCAAGGCCGAAAGTACTTTATCGGCAATCATCGGCTGGCGGAAGAAAATGGAGTTTGTGGCCCGCACGTTGAAGCGATACTTGACCGGCTGGAAAGCGAAGGCAAAACGACCGTCGTATTGAGCACCGAAAACGAAGCGCTTGCTGTTTTGGGTGTAGCCGATACGCTCCGCGATACCAGCATCCAGGCCATTAAAGAGATGCACGGTTTGGGCGTGCGGACGGTGATGCTCACCGGCGACAACCAGAAAACCGCCGAAGCGATTGCCCGCCGCGTCGGAATTGATGATGCGCGCGGCAATTTGTTGCCGGAGGACAAGCTCGCCGCAATGGACGAGCTCCTCGCCCAATTTGGCGCGGTCGGGATGGTCGGTGACGGTATCAACGATGCGCCGGCGTTGGCGAAATCTTCCATCGGTTTTGCGATGGGCGCAGCGGGCACGGACACGGCGATTGAAACCGCTGATGTGGCTTTAATGGAAGACGATCTGCGGAGACTGCCGTTATTCCTCAGGCTATCGCGCCTGACCTCGCGCATCCTGGTACAAAACATTACGCTCGCGATCGGGATTAAAGTCGTATTTTTCGCGCTGGCAATGGTTGGCTATGCTACGCTCTGGATGGCCGTTTTCGCCGACATGGGCGCGAGTTTGTTAGTGGTATTCAATGGCCTGCGGCTTTTGCGGTTTTCTAATAAATAGGTCCTAATCCTACAGTGGCTTGAAGGCGTAAGTTTTCAGGAGTAGAGATTCCTGAATCTATGACATTATCCCAATGCTCGGACCAAACGAAGTTCCTACGAGATAGGGAATGACACTGGAAATCAAAGCGATGTGCCACCATCTTTCTTCTGATTGACGACAGCGTCCGGATTTGTTGTGCCATTGAGCGGGCGCCCATTCACGCTTTCCTCCGAAATCGGGTCATCGAGATTGACTCCCACCAGCAGATCATTGTCGAACAAGTGCGCGTCCGGGTCGGGCGGGAGTACTCCCGCCGCGACGGCGCGTTTATGCGCTTCTCGTTCGGCAATCGCCTTATCGCCGACCGGCTTGCCATATTTCCAGAACAAGGCCGGTGTCACCACTTGGTCGAGCAGAGTACTTGTAATCAACCCGCCAAGCACCACAACTGCCAGCGGCTGCAAAATCTCCTTTCCGGGCGCGCCCGCCGCAATCGCCAACGGAATTAGCGCCAGTCCCGCCGTCAGCGCGGTCATCAAAACCGGCACCAACCGTTCGAGCGTGCCGCGAATTACCATCTGCTCCGTCCAGTCTTCGCCTTCCTCCTTCATCAGGTGAATGTAGTGCGCGATCATCATGATGCCGTTGCGCGAGGTGATGCCGAACAGCGAAATGAAGCCGACCAGAGACGCAATGGAGAGTACTCCGCCGGTGGCATACACCGCGATGATGCCGCCGATGATGGCGAGCGGGATGTTCACCATCACCTGGGCCGCCGCGCGCGGATGGCCCAGCGCCAATTGCAGCGTCAGGTAAATGGCGATGAGAGAAAAGACCGATAGCGCCATAATCAGGCGGCTGGCCGATTGCTGCGCTTCGAATTGGCCGCCGTATTCCACGTAATAGCCGGTCGGCATCTCGACATTGGCTTTGACTTTGGTTTGAATTTCCTGCACGACCGAAGAAAGGTCGCGTCCAGCGACGTTGGCCGAAATCACGATGCGCCGCTGCACATTCTCGCGCACAATGGCGTTGGGGCCAAAGCTCTCGGTAATATCGGCCACGCTTGAAAGCGGGATTTTAGCGCCTTCTGCGCCGCCTTGACCCGGCGTGTCAATCAACATCGAACGAATGGCGCTAAGGTCGTTGCGCGCCGCATCGTTGAAGCGCACCACCACATCATAGGAACGCTGGCCTTCCAGCACCGCACCTACCGTGCGCCCCAGCATGGCGGTTTCGAGGGCTTCGGAAACCGTGCCGCTTTGCAGGCCATAGCGCGCCAGAGCCGCGCGGTCGAGTTTGATTTGCACCTGAGGAATTTCGACCAGCTTTTCGATGTTCAAGTCCACCACGCCTTCGACGCCCGCCATTGTTTGCCGCACTTGTTCGGCTTTGGCGCGCAGCGTTGGTAAGTCGGAACCGAAAACCTTGACCGCCAGTTGCGCCCGCACGCCCGATAACAGATGGTCGAGACGGTGCGAAATCGGCTGCCCGATGCTAAAGGAAACGCCCGGCAATCCTTTCAATTTTTCTCGCATCTCGGCCAGAACCACTTCTTTGCCGCGCCCGCCTTCCGGCTTCATTTGTACATCGATTTCCGAAGAGTGAACGCCTTCAGCGTGTTCGTCCAACTCGGCGCGTCCGGTGCGGCGTCCGACTTCCTTGACTTCAGGAACCTGCATCAGCAGCTTTTCCGCTGCTGTGCCGACGCGACCGCTTTCTTCCAGGCTGGTACCCGGTTGCGCCAACATGCTGATGACGTAGGAGCCTTCGTTAAAAGGCGGCAAAAACTCGCGACCCATGAACGGTGTGGTCGCCATCGCCGCCAGGAAGAGTACTCCGGCTCCCGCTAAAATCGGCGTGGGATGTTTGAGCGTCCAGCGCAGCAGCTTTTCATCGCGCGCTTTGAGCCAGCGCACGAGGGGCGAGTCTTTCTCGACGTGATTGATCGCCTTCGAGTTGGGCAGAAGATAGGAAGCCATGACCGGCGTCACCGTCAGCGAAACCAGAAGGGAGGCAAAGAGCGATACGATGTAGCTGATAGCCAGCGGCGCGAACAAGCGGCCTTCCATGCCCGACAAGGCAAACAGCGGAACGAACACGAGAGCTACGATGATAGTGGCGAAAACAATCGAGTTGCGGACTTCGCGGCTGGCTTCATAAATGACTTGCAGAGCGGGCCGCTTGCGCTCGGCGTGGGCGTTTTCGCGCAGGCGTCTAAAAACATTTTCAATGTCCACAATCGCATCGTCCACCAATTCTCCAATGGCGACGGCCATGCCGCCCAATGTCATCGTATTGACCGAAATCCCAAACTGCTTGAAGACCAGCGCCGTCACCAGGAACGACAGCGGGATTGCCATGATGGTGATGAAGGTGGTGCGGAAGTTGAGGAGAAACAGAAACAGTACGATCGTCACAATGATGCCGGCGTCGCGCAATGCCTCGAAGACGTTATGGATAGACGTTTCGATGAACTCGGCCTGCCGGAACTGATGTTCATTGACAACCACATCTTCGGGCAAACTGCCGCGCACTTCGGCAATGGCTTTGTCCACCGCTTCCGTCAGTGTGAGCGTATTAGCGCCCGGCTGTTTTTGCACGTTCATGATGACGGCGGGCGAACCATCCGCCGAGGCGTCGCCGCGCTTGAGCTGCGCGCCCTCAATCACCTGCGCGACCTGCCCAACAGTAATCGCCACACCGTTATTGCTTTCGATTGCAGTCGCGGCGATGTCTTTCGCGGTCACGGCGCGACCCAGATTACGGACTAAGAACTCCTTGCCGCCACGCTCGATCCAGCCGCCGGTTGTGTTGATGTTGCTTTGCTCGACGGCAGTACTCACTTCTTCGCTGGTGACGCCGAACTGCCGCAATTTTTGCGGATCAATGAGTACTTGAAATTGTTTGCGCCCGCCGCCAATAACAATCGCCTGCGACACACCTGCAACCGAGAGCAGGCGCGGGCGAATCACCCAATCGGCAATGGTACGCAGTTCCAACGGGCTGGTTTTGCCGCTTTTAGACGAAACCGAAATCAGCATAATTTCGCCCATGATGGACGAAATCGGCGCGAGCGTCGGCGTCACGCCTTCGGGCATTTGAGAGGTGACCTGCCCCATCTTTTCGTTGACAATCTGGCGGTCGGTGTAAATATCCGTCCCCCAGCCGAACTCGACGTAAACAATCGAGAGGCCGGGTGCCGAGGAAGATCGCACTCGTTCTACTCCAGTCGCGCCGTTCATCGCCGTTTCGAGTGGCAGTGTGACAAGGGTTTCCACTTCTTCGGGTGCCAATCCTTCGGCCTCGGTCATGATGGTGACGACGGGACGGTTGAGGTCGGGGAAGACATCAACCGGCAAATTTTTGGCAGTGATGCCCCCATAAACCAGCACCATGACCATTAAGGCCATCACAATCGGTCGGTGCGCCAGTGACCACGCGATAATTTTATTTAGCATGAAAAATTCCTTTCAACTATGGACTTTGCTAACGGGAAATCCCGCGCGTTCAATGACGGCTTGAATCTGTGCCACTCCCACACGCGATGCGTCGTAGCGCACGCTTGCCAGCTTGGTTGCAAAGTCCACTGTGGCATCGCGGACGCCGGGCGTTTTCTTGAGCGCGCCCGCGATGCCGGTCGTGCAAGAGGCGCACGTCATGTTGCCGATGGTGAAACGGGCGGTTTTGATGGCAACGGCGTTCTTTGTCGTCGCGGGTGCTGCGGATACGGTCTTTGCCCGCGCGGGCGTGCGGGCGAGGGACTGCGCGGCTTGTGGATAGGCCAACGCTGTGACGGCCACCAGAGCAACTCCCCATAACATCGCCTTGTTGAAGTGTTTGAGGCCCGCGCTGTTGCCGGAAGCGCAGTTGCCCTCAGCATCGCAAACCGTTGGAGCGGGGCGATAAGTGAAGTAAAACGCCGCACCGAGCAGCAGCAGCGTCAGCCCTGTTAAAGCAGGACGATAAGGCTCCAGCGCCGCGCCGAAACCGAGCGTTCCCAGACTGGCCACGCCTAAAAGGGTGGGCAAAACGCAACACGCGGAAGCGGCGATTGCGGTCAGCATCGCGCCAATGAGGGCGATGGATTGTTTCATTTCAATAATTCCTTCACCGCTTTGTTGACTTCACCCAAACAGCACGCGCCGCTCGGATTGTTCACGTCACAGCCGCACCGCCCCGCCTTGATATGAGCCGTGATGGTCGCGGTCGCGGTGGACTTGCCGGTGCGCGTGATTTCGTCTTCGATGCTTGCGCGCGTGTGCCCGAAGCAGTAGCAAAGCGGAATCGGGGCTTGCGTTTCTTTCAGGCCGACGCGAACTTCCAAGTCTTCCTTGTGATAAATGCTTTGCGCTTGCGCCGCGAAATACACCACAGAACAGGCGGGCATAGCGCAGAAATGATAAGCGGCTCCGACTTCCAGCCGCGCCAGAGAGTCGGGCCGCAGTAATGCCTTGAGGGTGAGGGTGTCCACCGGGCGAGCCTGGCGCCCGCACTCCGGGCACGCGATGATTTTATTGAGCATGATTATCCTGTTGGGGCGTATATGAGATCAGCGGAGTAGCCTGTGAATTTGCGACAGATCGCGCCAGCAAACATAGACCAAACACAGCGACTATCAAACTCGCCCACTGCCCGCTGCTGAAGGGGCCGAAATAGGTATCGTCGGCGCGATAGAAATCGGTGAGAAAACGCAGCGCGCCATACAACGCTAAAAACAGCGCGGCGAAAACTCCGGGGCGCTCCCGCGCCACTTGCGGGCGGCGACGCAGCAGCCACAGGAGTACTCCCAGCAGCAGGAAATGCGACGCCGCTTCGTAAAGCTGCGAGGGATGGCGAGGCAGAACATCCACGCGCGGAAAAATTACGCCCCAGCCGCCGCCGGTCGGACGCCCAACCAATTCACCGTTGACGAAATTAGCGATGCGCCCAACGCCCAACCCAAACGCGGCGGGAAAAGCCGCGACATCAGCCAGCGTCCACAGATTCAGTTTGAATTTGCGCGCCGTCCAGATAAGCGCGAGGCACACGCCGAGGAGACCACCGAAAAACGTCATCCCCCCTTCCCAAAGGCGGAAGAGATAGGAGGGGTCAGATAACAGCCGTGCCGGATGTTGTAGGACATAGCCCAGCCGTCCACCGCCGATAACACCGGCGACAAGTACCAGGAGCATTTGTGCTTGTGCTTCAGGAATCAAGCCCGGCAAAAGGCCCCGTTTTGCGGCGCCGTTGAAACTGAAGAATGCGCTGGCCAACCCCACGACGTAGGCCAGGCCGTACCAGCGCAGGCCGATGGTCTGGCCAAGCCAATGGGCATGGATTAAAAAGGGCGAGAGGTTGTGGATATAAACGAAATCGGACATAAGAATCCGGCGGAAAGGTTGCCTTTTCTCCGGTGCTACGATGAGTTTTGGGTTTGTGCAATCAACTGTCGCGCGTGCGTTGCGCTTCGCCCACTTGGAAATCGCTGGAGGTACTCGCGCCAGATAGCCACGCCTTTGGCCGGTTGTTTGAGATCGGTCGCATACAAAGCGCCCTGATTGAACAAACTGAATTCGTGGCGCGGATTCTGTTTCTGCGCTAACTGATATTGCTCTAACGCTTTTTGCGGTTCGCCCTTGAAGCGCAACGCATTTCCCAGATCGGTGCGGACATCGGGATTATCAATACCCTGTGCGATAGCCGCGCGATAATGTTCGATGGCGAGCGACCATTGTTCGTGGTCGTAGTACCAATTGCCGTGGGTGAGTGCGGTTTGGGCCGGAGCCATGCCCTGCGTGAGCGACGGCGGCGGCTTATGGATCGAAGCCAGTTTATGAATGGGATTCGATGGGGTCTGCGACGCAGCCGGGATACCTGCGATAGCGTTTTCTGGAGCGGCCATCATCGGCGCGCTCGTTGTTGCAGACGGCGGCGTATTGGCCGGGCGGCTTTGCATCCAGAGCAGCGTGCCGGTTACCCCCGCACCCACTGCGCCCGTCACCAGCATGGCCACGGGCAGCCAGCCAAGGACGCTCTTCTCGCGTTGAGTCTGGGTTTTCATGCCGTTTCAGTGACCTCGTTCATGTCAGTAATTTTTAGTATGTTTTTCATTCTTTTATTTCATGTCTTAATCTACTGGGATGGTTTTAGTCTCAGGTCTCCGGTGAGTTCTCAAAGCGCACGCGATTGAGCAAGAGAGCGTTGAAAGTCACGGTGATGGTCGAGGCGCTCATCGCCAGCGCCGCCCATTCCGGGCGCAGCAGGAAGCCGGTCGAGGGATAGAGTACTCCGGCCGCAATCGGCAACGCCAGCAGGTTGTAAATCGCGGCCCAGAACAGGTTCTGCTTAATTTTGCCGCGCACTTTCTGCGCGAGGCCGATAGCGCCCGCCACATCCGAGGGGTCGTTTTTCACCAGCACCACATCGGCCGTTTCGACCGCCACATCGGTACCCGCACCAATCGCCACGCCCAAATCGGCCTGCGCCAGGGCGGGCGCGTCGTTCACGCCGTCGCCGACCATCGCCACCTTGCGCCCCTGCGCCTGCAACTCCTTGACGTGGTTGGCTTTGTCGGCGGGCAGCACGTCGGCGATGACGGTATCCATGCCCAACTGCTTCGCCACCGCGTCCGCCGTCTTTTTGTTGTCGCCGGTCAACATCACGGTTTGCACATCGGCATCGTGAAGTACTTTGATGGCCTGCCGCGCGCTGTCGCGGATGGTGTCGGCGACGGCCACCACGCCCAGCAGCTTATTGTCCGCCGCGACATACATCGCGGTCTTGCCCAGCGACGCCAGCTCACCGGCTTTGCTTTCCATTTCGCCCAGCGCGATATTTTGGGTTTCCATCAGCCTTTTGTTGCCGACGAAAACGGGGCGTCCTTCGACCGTCGCGCTCACGCCCTGACCGGAAATCGAGTTGAAGCCTTCGGGATGCGAAAGCTGGGCGCCGCGTTCTTTGGCGCCGCGCACGATGGCTTCGGCGAGCGGATGCTGCGAAAGCTGGTCAACCGAAGCCGCCAGATGCAGCGTTTCCGTTTCGTCCTGGCCCGACGCGGGCACGACATCGGTCAAAGCGGGTTTGCCCTGCGTCAGCGTGCCGGTCTTGTCGAAAATCACCGTGTTGATGCCCGCTGCCGCTTCGAGCGCGGTCGCGTTTTTGAACAGCACGCCTTCTTTTGCGCCCTTGCCCACGCCTACCGTGATGGCCGTCGGCGTCGCCAGGGCCAGCGCGTCCGGGCAGGCGATGACAATCGTCGCCACCGCCACGCTGACCGCGAAGAGTACTCCGGCTCCCACAAAATACCACACCAGAAACGCCGTCAGGCCGGACAGCAGCGCGACATAGACTAAGTACTTGCCGGCGGTATCGGCCAACTGTTGCGCGGGCGCTTTGCTGGCCTGCGCGTTCTGCACCATCTGCACGATGCGCGACAAGGCGGTATCGGCTCCGACCGCCGTCGCTTTGAAGGAAAACGCGCCCGATTGGTTGACCGTGCCGCCGATGACTTTGGCGCCCGCTTCTTTGAGGACGGGAACCGGCTCGCCGCTAATCATCGCTTCATCCACGTAGGATGAGCCGGACACGACTTCGCCGTCCACCGGCACGCGCGCGCCGGGGCGCACCACGACTTCATCGCCGATATGCACTTCTTCGAGCGGCACTTCGATTTCGGCTCCGTCGCGCTTGACGCGCGCCGTGTCCGGCGCGAGTTTCAAAAGGGCTTCGACGGCTTTGCCGGTGGCGTAGCGCGAGCGCATTTCCAGCCAGTGCCCCAGCAGCGAGAGCGTGGTCAGCATCGCCGCCGTTTCGTAGAACACGTCGGCCTCAATGAAAAACGTCGCCGCGACCGAGAAGGTGTAGGACACGAGGATGCCCAGCGCGATGAGCGTCATCATGTTGAGTTCGCCGCGCCGCAGCGCGCGCCAGGCGGAAGAGATGAACGGCCAGCCGCCCCACCACACCACCGGCGTGGCAAGCAGAAAACCGAACAGTTCCATGGAGAGACCAAACGGCGGCGTGAGACGCAGCCCCAAAAGCGCCCCGAAATGCGAATACGCAAAGAGCGGCAGCGACAAAACCAGCGACACCCAAAAGCGGCGCAGCATATCGTTGACCATGTGCGCGCCGTGTCCGGCGTGTTCATCGCCGCCCGCCGCACCATGACCCGCGTGCGCGTCGCCGCTCATCTTCGCGTGTTCTTCGGCACTCATTTCCGGCATCGCAGGCGCGCCGCTTTTTATCGCGCCATGTCCGGCGTGTTCGCTGTGCGCCTGCTCGTCGTGTCCGGCGCGCGGGTGTCCCGGCTGGGCTTGCGAGGGCGCGCAATCCTGGCAGTCGCACTTGTAACCGTCGCGTTGCAAAGTACTTTGGAGGGCTTGCGGCGTGGTCGCGGCGGGGTCGTAACTGAGATGCGCCACGCTCGTCGTGCGGTCGAGATGCACGCTTTTTACGCCCGGCAGCTTCGCCAGATGCGCTTCCAATCCGGCGCACTCGGTTCCGTTGTACAGGTCGCGCAGCCGCACTTCGAGTACTGCCTGATGCGATGGGTCGCTGTGCGCGTGGCCATTGTGCGAGGCGTGAGTACTTGAATGTTGTCGAGTTGGCATTTGGAATTCTCCTTTATTTAGATGAAGCGTTGCCGGACATCGAGGCTGTGATTGGTGCGCTCGATGGAAGCCTGCGCGCTGGGTTCGCGCCCCGAAAGCGCGCGGATGGCGTCCACGCTTTCCGGGACGACGATGGCCTGATTGTCCACCTGATAAGCGTAGTAAGCCTCTCTGCCTTCAACCGTGAGAATGTCTTCCCACAAAGCCACTTCCCACATCGCGCCGCGCGGACGCCCGATTTCCAGCATTAAATCGGCGGTGACGTTAAGCGCCGTGACGCCCTCCGCAGCGCGAACGAAGGCGATGCGCGTGTTGCGGCGAAGAGCGTCCAGCACGTCCTCGCGCGTCGCGTCGCGGGTGAGTTCGACCGTCCAGTAGTGCAGGTGGCCGACGTTCAGCGGGGCGTTGACGGCCATTGTCACCACATCCAGTTCCGGCACGACGGTTTTGGCGTCCGGCCCCTGATGGCTGGGGATGGTCTTTTCCGGCACCAGCGTGTTGATGATGCCGTGCAGGTGACTTTCCCAGGGGTCGGTGGCGCGCCGGATGAGCACGCCGCGCGCTTTGGCAAGCAAGCCCGCTTCGCGCAGCGCCCCCAGCGTTCGCACCGTACTCGTGGTGTTGCAGGAAACGACGCGCGTCGCGGCGCGCCCGATGGCCGACTCGTAGTTGGCCGACGCGACAAAGCTGTGGCCGGTCAAATCGTGTTTGGCGCCGCCCTGAAAAATCGCCTTTACGCCCGCCGCTTCGTAGCGCGCTTTGTTTTGGGCGTCAATGCCTTTGGGCGTGCAGTCCACCACGACTTCGGCTGCGCGCAGCAAATCATCGAGCGTGCCGCACACGTCCAAACCCGCCTGCTGCATGGCGTCGCGTTTGTCGTCCAGCGCGGCATAGATGGGATAGCCGTGTGCCTGCGCTTTTTGCACGCGATAATCGCTCGCCACATCGGCGACGCCTATCAGTTCCATGTCGTCTTGCAGCGCGACGGCATCGGCCACGCGCCGCCCAATCACGCCGTATCCGTTCACGGCCACTTGAATTTTGCTCATGTTTATCCTCCACCTCGGCGAACACGATTACCGGAGGGGCCGGTTGATAACCGGCCCCTCCGCGTGGCTAATGCTGATGCGGGTCGGTTCCGGCATTGGGTTTGGCGTCCGGTTTGTTCATCATGCCGCTTCCGCCCATCATCTTGTCGTGCATCGTCTGCATCTGAGTGCGCATCGCTTTACGTTGCGCGGCCAACTCGTTGATGACGGCGGCCATCGCTTCGACTTTGGCGTTGCCCTTCGCCGCGTTCATCTTTGCCACCAGCGCATCGAGCTTCGCGTCGGCGGCTTTCATTTCGGCCATCATCTTGTCGTGATGCGCCGCCATTCCCTCGTGCCTCATGCCCATCTGCGGCGGCGCGGCGGCGCCGGCCTGATGCGTCTTGTCGTTGTGCTGCGCCTGCGCGAACAGCGTCGCGCCGAAGCCGGACGCGAGCAGTGCGCCGGTTACAGCCAGTGAGGTTGTCTTCTTGATTTTCATGTCGTTTCTCCTTGTGTTTTCGTCAATTACATGGCGGCGCCTGCGCCCCGCCGGTTCCGGTTGCGTCGTTCCCATCAAAGTACTTTCAGTCAAAGTACTTTCAGGGCAGCACCTCCTCACGCGGCGCGTCCGACTGTTTGCCCCAGCGCGGTAGGAAACGCGGCGTGCGCGCGGCGTAGCGGCGGTATTCGTCGCCGAACTCCGCTGCGGCGTCACGCTCTTCGCGCTTCGCCAGTTGCACGTAAACCCACACTAAAATCGGGAACATCACCAGCGTGGGGATGGTCGGCCACTGCAAGAGAAAGCCGAACATAATCAGCACGAACCCGACGTATTGCGGATGGCGCAGCGCAGCGTACGGGCCGGTTGTCGCCAGAGTGCGGTCACGTTGCGCTTTGTAGAGCTTGTCCCAGGCGGCAGCCAGCAGCCAGAAACCGCCGAAGATAAAGACGTTGCTCAGAATGTGAAACGCATCGAAATGCGGATCGCCTTTGAGTCCCAGCAGCGTGTGCCACAGATGGCCGTTGTCGTGGGAAAGCGGGTTGAGCGCCGGATAGCGGCTGCCCAGCCAGCCCGCCAGCAGATAAATCGTGAGTGGAAAGCCATACATCTCCACAAACAGCGCCACGATGAAAGCCGAAAACGCGCCCAGAGAGCGCCAGTCGCGCGCGGTGCGCGGCTTGGTAAAGCTGAAGGCAAAGATGATGAACACCAGCGAGTTGATAATCACCAGCGACCACAAGCCGTAAGCCGGAATGTTGTCGTGTTGCATGGTTAACCGCCTCCCTGAGTACTCTGGTGGTCGTGACCGGCGGGCTTTTCCGCGCCATTATGCCCGCCGTGTCCATGTCCGCGATGCATAAAGAAATGCATCAGCGGGCAGATGAGGAAAATCAGATATGGCAGCGCGCCCAGCAGATGCGCGCGGTGTTCCGTCCATAAGTAGAACGCGGCGACGGCGGCAAAGCCGAGAAACGCGATAATCGTAGTCGGACTCCAGCGGCGGCGCGGTTGGGATTGATGTTCGCTTATCATTGGGGTGCCTCTCCTTTCAATCAATGCGGCCACTTCCAGTCGCGGACTTCGGGCATGTCCTCGCCGTGCTCGCGGATGTAATGCTTGTGTTCAATCAGCCTGTCGCGGATGGCCTGCTTGAGATAAGCCGCCGAAGCGCCGAGTTCGGGCACGCGGTCAATCACATCGCCGACCAGATGGAAGCGGTCGAGGTCGTTCAATACCACCATGTCGAAAGGCGTGGTGGTGGTGCCTTCTTCCTTGTAGCCGCGCACATGGAAATTTTTGTGATTGGTGCGGCGGTAGGTCAGGCGATGGATGAGCGTGGGATAGCCGTGATAAGCGAAAATGACCGGCTTATCCGTGGTGAAAATGGTGTCGAAATCCTTGTCGCTCAGACCGTGCGGATGCTCGGTGTGCGATTGCAGCGTCATCAAATCCACCACGTTGACGACGCGCACCTTGAGGTCGGGAAAGTTCCGGCGCAGCAGGTCAACGGCGGCTAAGGTTTCCAGCGTCGGCACGTCGCCGGCGCAGGCCATCACCACATCCGGTTCGCTGCCTTTATCGTTGCTCGCCCACTCCCAGATGCCGATGCCCGCCGTGCAGTGTTTAATCGCCTCGTCCATGTTGAGAAATTGCAGCGCCGGCTGCTTGCCGGCCACAATCACGTTGACGTAGTGGCGGCTCCGCAAACAGTGGTCAGTGACGGACAAAAGCGTGTTGGCGTCCGGCGGCAGATAGACGCGGATGATGTCGGCTTTCTTGTTCACCACATGGTCAATGAAGCCGGGGTCTTGATGCGAGAAACCGTTGTGATCTTGCCGCCAGACGTGCGAGGTCAGCAGGTAATTCAGCGAGGCAATCGGACGCCGCCAGGGAATAGCGCGTGTCACTTTGAGCCACTTGGCGTGCTGGTTGAACATCGAGTCCACGATGTGGATGAAGGCTTCATAGCAGGAGAACAAGCCGTGCCGTCCGGTCAGCAAATAGCCTTCGAGCCAGCCCTGACAGGTGTGTTCGCTGAGGATTTCCATCACGCGGCCATCGGCGGCGAGTCCTTCGTCTTCGGGCAGAATATCGGCGACCCAGGTGCGCTCCGTCACTTCCAGCACCGCGCCGAGACGATTGGAAACCGTTTCGTCCGGGCCGATGACGCGGAAGTTGCGGCGGTCGAGATTGAGCTTCATCACATCGCGCACGAACTCGCCGAGTACGCGCGTCGCTTCGGCCTGCACGGTCGCGGGTTTGGGCACTTCGACGGCGTAGGCGCGGAAGTCGGGCAGCTTCAAATCGCGCAGGAGTACTCCGCCGTTGGCGTGCGGGTTGGCGCCCATGCGCCGCTCGCCTTTTGGCGACAGTTCCGCCAGTTCGGGAATGAGTGTGCCGTTGTCGTCGAAGAGTTCTTCGGGCTTGTAGCTCTGCATCCACGCGGCCAGTACTTCGATGTGTTCGGGCTTGTCCATCTCGCCCATCGGCACCTGATGCGAGCGCCAGTAATCTTCGGTCTTCTGGCCGTCCACTTCTTTCGGCCCCGTCCAGCCTTTGGGCGATTTCAGCACGATTAGCGGCCACTGCGGGCGCTGAGTACTCCCGCCCTCGCGCGCCGCGCGCTGGATTTCTTTGATTTCCTCAACGCAGGCATCCAGCGTGGCGGCCATCTGCTGGTGCATCGCTTCCGGCTCATCGCCTTCCACGAAATACGGCTTGTGGCCGTAGCCGATGAGCAGGCTTTCCAGTTCCTCACGGCTGATGCGCGCCAGAATGGTGGGGCTGGCGATTTTGTAACCGTTCAGGTGCAGCACCGGCAGCACCGCGCCGTCCTGCGCCGGATTGAGGAACTTGTTGGAGTGCCAGCTCGCCGCGAGCGGGCCGGTTTCGGCTTCGCCGTCGCCGACCACGCAGCAGACCAGCAAATCGGGGTTATCGAACGCCGCGCCGTAAGCGTGCGAGAGCGCGTAACCCAACTCGCCGCCTTCGTTAATCGAGCCGGGCGTTTCGGGCGCGACGTGGCTGGGAATGCCGCCGGGAAACGAGAACTGTTTGAACAGCCGTTTCATGCCTTCGGCGTCCGGCGAGATGTCGGGATAAACCTCGCTGTAAGTGCCTTCGAGATAAGTGTTGGCGACCAGACCCGGCCCGCCGTGTCCGGGGCCGGTGACGTAAAGTACTTGCAGGTCGTATTTCTTGATGGCGCGATTGCAATGCACATAGATGAAGTTCAGTCCCGGCGTGGTGCCCCAGTGACCGAGCAGGCGTGGCTTGATGTGTTCGCGTTTGAGCGGCTCGCGCAGCAGCGGATTGTCGAGCAGGTAAATCTGCCCGACCGAAAGGTAATTGGCCGCGCGCCAGTAGGCGTTCATGCGGCGCAGTTCGTCGGCATCGAGCGGCTTTTGCCGGATGGCCGGTGCCGTCTCCAGTTGGCCCGGCGATTGAAGTTCCGCCGGCGAGTTTTCTTTTGCAGTTGCAGTCATGTCTTGGCTCCTAAAAATCTTCATTGCGTAGCGCGGCGACGGCTTGCTGCGCTAATGTCGTGGCTTCATCCACCGGAATAACCCACGCTTCGATGCGGCTGTCCGGCGCGCTGATGCGGGCTTCGCGCCCCGTCGCCGCGTGGTTGGCGTCGCGGTCGAGGACGAGGCCGCACCACTCCATGCCGGAAAGAATTTGCTCGCGCACCGGCGCGGCGTTTTCGCCGATGCCGCCGCCGAAGAGTACTCCATCCGCGCCGCCCAGCACGGCCAGATACGCCCCTAAGTACTTGCGCGCCCGATAGCAAAACAACTCCACCGCCAGCGCCGCGCACGGGTCATCCGACTCCAGCAAAACCCGCATATCGCCGCTGAGTTGCGAAACGCCCAGCAAGCCCGATGAGGTATTCAGCAGCGACTCCACTTCGTCCGGTGTCAGGTTTTCAACCCGTTGCAGATAGCTGAGTACTCCGGCGTCCACATCGCCGCCGCGCGTCGCCATGACCAGACCTTCGAGCGGCGAAAAGCCCATCGAGGTGTCCTGCGCTGCGCCGTTGCGCGTAGCCGTCATCGAGCAGCCCGAACCGAGTTGCAGCGAAATCACGCGCCCGCCGCTTTCAACTTCGGGCCGCAGTTGCCGCCAGCGCCGGTTCATCGCGTCGTGCGCCAGACCGTGAAACCCAAAGCGCCGGATGCCGTGTTTCCGGCACAAGTCGCGCGGCAGCGCGTAAGTGGCGGCGACTTCGGGCAAATCGGCGAAAAACGCGGTATCGAACACCGCCACCTGGAGTACTGCCTCGCCCAACACGGCGCGGCAGGCTTCCATCCAGCGCAGTGCGCGCGGGTTGTGCAGCGGCGCAAGAGAGGACAGTTCATCAATGGCGCGCACGGCCTCCGCGTCCAGCCGCGTGGCAGCCGTGAAGCGCGCGCCACCATGTACCACGCGATGCGCCACGACCGCGACCTTCTTCAAGTCGTGCGCTTCCAAAAACGCGCGCAGCAGTTCTTCCGGCGCGCCCGCTTCGGCGTCGTGGTGTTGCGCCGCCAGTGGCCGCAGTTCCTCCGCGCCGCTGTCAAACGCCGCCAGCCGCACCGAAGAGCTGCCGGTGTTCACCGTGAGGATGGGTGGGAGCATCGCTTTCACTTATGCGCGTCCCAAATCCGATGCGCCTGATAGCCTTCTTCGGCGACGGCTTCCACCAGCGCATAAGGGTCGGTGGTTTCGTCATGCAGCACCGTCGCCGCGCCACCTGCCAAATCCACCTGGGCGTTTTGCACACCTGGCACACCTTGCAGCGCCTGCGTGACGTGCTGCACGCACATCCCGCACGTCATGCCTTCCACTTTCAAAGTCGTTTCCATTGCTTTTCTCCTTTGCGAATCATCACTGCGCGCGGCTGCTGAACGTCACTCCGCCGGGGGCTTTACCGACTTTCACGTTGCGAAGTACTTTGTGCGTCGCTGTATCAATCACCGAAACCGTATCGGCAAAGGTGTTGGTGATGAAAGCGCGTTGGCCGTCGTCGCTCACGACCACGCCGTGCGCGCCTTTGTCGGTGACAATCGTCGCCGTGACGCGGTTGGTGGCGGTGTCAATGACCGAAACCGTGTTGGCGGGATTGGCTGCGCTGCCCTGATTGGCGACGTACATCTCGCGCCCGTCGGGGGTGGCGAAGAGCTGAATGGGATTGCGTCCGACCGGCACCGCAGCGACTTTCTTGCGCTGCGTGGTGTCAAGGACGACGACACGGTTTTCGTCGCGCAGCGAGACGAACACGCGGCGACCATCCGGCGTGAAGCCGACCTGCACCGGCGCTTTGCCGACGGGAATGCGCTTTTCTTCCTTGCCGCTCGCCACGCTGATGACCGAAACGCTGCCGCCGCCGGTGTTGGCGACGTATAGCTCGCGCCCGTCGGGGCTGAGGCGCAGGCCGTGCGGAGCCGCGCCGGTCTTGATGGTGCTGACGACTTTTTGCTGCGCGATGTCCACGACGGAAAGCGTGCTGTCGCCGCCGTTGGTAAGGTAGGCGCGTTGGCCTGCTTTGTCCATGACGACATGCGCCGGAGCGGAACCGACTTCGACGCCGGCGATGCCCCACGACTCCGGCTTGGCGGCGTCCAGAATGAGCAGCCGCCCACGCTCGCCGCCGCTGCCGTGTCCATGCCCGTGCTCCGCTCCTTCTCCATCCGCATGACCCACGCTGTTATCGGCCACCATACCGACCGCCAGCAGCAAACGCCCATCGCGCGAAGCCTGAACATTGTGCGGCGCAATCTTCACCGGAGTGGTTGTGACTTGTCCGGTCGCAAGATCCAGCGCGCTGATGGAATTGCTGCCCTCATCGCCGGTATAAATGACACCGCTTCCCAGAGCGGCGCTTGCCGTTTGTGCGGGCGCGTCCACCGCTTCGCCCGCTACTCTATTCTCGTTTTGAGCGCATGCCGTGACAAACATCGGCAGGCCGGCCAGCAAGCCCAACAGCGCCGCGTTCCGCTTAAATCGTTGCATTCCTACGTCTCCTTTTGGCTTCGTCCCGCGCCACGGGAGTACTCTTGTGGCACGGGACGAGAACCGCTTACTTCGCCACGACTTTCCCTTTGTACATATTCATGCTGCACGCGAAGGCGATGGTCTGGCCTTTTTTCGGGGTGAAAGCGATGTTTTTCTTCTGCCCTTTTTTGAGCGTGAAACTTTTCTTGAGGGCGGGAATGGTGACCGAGTTGCCGCAGCCGTCGCCTTTGGAAACGAAAGTCATGGCGACTCTTTTTCCACCTTTCACCGCAATGGAAGAAGGGCTGTAGCCCTTGTCGGTAATCGTTACCGTAACGTGCTGCTCATCGCCGTGCGCGCGGGCGTCCGGTGTCGGCAGCGTGGCCGTCAGCAGTCCGGCGCTCAGCAGTACTCCGGCGGCAAAGCCACCGATCTTTTTGGTCGTTGTGTTCACGTTAATTGCTCCTTGAAGTTGGGGGAGGAGTACTCCCGAATTGATGGCCGACGTTAAAAACGGCGGTCGAGAATACTTTGCATCTGGCCGATTTCTCTGGCCTGCGACGCGATGATGGCGTGCGACATCTTGCGAAGTTCCTTGCGTCCGGTGACGTTGAGGGCTTCCTGCGCCATCATAATGGCACCGGCGTGGTGCGGGATCATCATCTGCAAAAACAGCCGGTCGAAGTCGCGGCCTTTGGCGCTTTTCAGCTTGCCCATGTCCATCTCGCCCTTCATCGGCAGGCCCATCATTTCGCCGGGCATCATCATTTTGTCGTCCGACATTTTCATGTCGCCGTGATGCGGCGCGGCGGCGTTGGGATACCATGCCTTGCGCCACGCCTGCATCTGCGCGATTTCCTTTTTCTGGTCGGCGATGATGTCGCGCGCCATGCGCTTGACTTCCGGCAGTTGCGCTTTGGTGACGGCCATTTGTGCCATCATCAGCGCGCTCTGATGGTGCGGCGCCATGGCGTCAATGAACGCCTGATCGAACGGCGCGGCATCGGCGCGGCTCGAAGCGACGCCGATCATCAAAGTCAGCGCGAGAAACGCCCACAACGGTTTGAGAATTTTCATAATTTCCCTTGCAAGTCCTTTGAGGCCCGTTCGCCACGCCGTGGAGCAACGCGGCGAACGGGCTTTGCTGTGTTGTTACCGCTTCACATCGCGGCCATCATGTCGCATGACGCGGCGCATTGGCGGCACGCCTGAACGCATTCGTCCATGTCGCCGACGGCTTCGCACGACTTCGCGCATTCCTCACAAATCTCGGCGCACTCGGCGCAAACATGTTTGTGATGCGGCGTCCCGATCAACATGAAGTTGGCTGCGGTTTGACAAATCTCGGCGCAAGCCATCATCAACTTGAAGTGTTCCGGCTCGGTGTGTTTGCCTCCGGCTTCGAGGCAATGGTTCATCGCGTGTTGCAAACAACTCGCGTGGCACTTCTGGCAGTTCTCGATGCACTGCTGCATCTCACTATTCATCTGGTGCATGGGTTTTCACCTCCTTTTTGGGTGCGAGTACTCATAAAAGCGGCCTGCAAGTACTTGCGAAGTAGCAAGGGTTAGTTGGTAAGTTCATGGTTCAGCCAAAGCGTCGCGGTTGTGCATTCCGACTTTGCGCGTGTTGTCGGCGGGGTCGCGCACGTCGGGAAGCAGCGTGC
>Ga0209369_1000316_pt1 | contig 84008 bp, 89 predicted proteins | sample EBPBio142010_DNA_FD_185865 | JGI IMG/M metagenome (GOLD analysis project Ga0209369, IMG submission 185865) | Wastewater treatment Type I Accumulibacter community from EBPR Bioreactor in Madison, WI, USA - Reactor 1_10/4/2010_ DNA (SPAdes)... | ecosystem: Engineered > Bioreactor > EBPR >...
CGGCGGTGGCGCCCAGCGTGGTCTCGTAGGTCTAGTCGACGAGGCCGATCCAGGCCAGCAGTGCCTCGTTGACGTCGAGGTACGGATCGGGGATGAGACCCGCGGAGAGGAGGTCGAGGTGCACCACCCCGGGCACGGTGGCCGGCACGCAGCCGTCGACGAGAGCACCGGTGAGGTGCGCGGGCACCGGGCCGGCCATCGCACGCACCGTCCACCCGCGGTCGAGCTCCCGCAGCACGCCCATGCCCTCGCCTCCGGCTCCGCCGTGCGATCCCAAGGTCATGGCGGCGACGCTACTCGGCACTGGCGACAGCGTTCGCGGCGCACACGTCCCGAAGGGGCGGGCTGTGGTGCCGACGGGTCACCAGCTCGAGCGCGCCATCCGGACGGCCCGCCAGATCAACGACGCGGATGCGGTCAGCGTCGTGGGCCCGCAGGCTCACGTCGAGGAGTCGAGACATGCCCGGGATCGCCCGAATTCGTGGGCGTGTTACGACTCCTCGACTGGCCGCCCTGACCGCCGACGGCTGCAACCACTGAGACGAGAGCTGGCGAAGGGACTCGAACCCTCAACCCCCTGTTTACAAGACAGGTGCGCTACCAGTTGCGCCACGCCAGCACGCCCACACCGCCACAGCGGACCGGACAGCCCCGGAGTCTACGGCCCACACCGGCCACCGCGAGAACGGCGTCAGCCGGCGTCGCTGCCCTTCGGCCGCTCGCCGCGCACCGAGGTGTCCCACCGTGACGTGAGGATCTCACCGAAGACCGTGCCCGTCGCGATCGCGAGCAGCACGGCCCCGGCCGACAGCAGGGTCGTCAGGCCTGACTGGATCGTCAGCGACCCCGCTGACGAGCCGCCCACGGCGACCAGCTCGTACAGGCCGCGGAAGATCGTCAGACCGGGCAGCAGTGCGAACGACGCCGGCACGATGACCACCATCGACGGCACCCGCAAGCGGGCGGCCACCACCCGCCCGACGGCACCGAGCGCGATGGCCGCGAACCCGGTGGCCGTGATGACCCCGAACTCCAGGGACCGTTGCAGGATCGCCCCGATCGTGGCGGCCCCCACCGACAGCAACCCCGTCGGCAGGATGAGTCGCGCCCGACTCTGCACGGTCACCGCGGCGCTGAGCCCGACGAACAGCGCGCCGAGCAGGGCGGTGACGAGCGCCCCCTGATCCGTGCGCAGTTCGAGCACGGTCGGCGACACGAACTGGGTGTCGAGCACGGTGGTGATCCACAGCATCACCTTCAGGCCGGCACCGATGCCGATGATCAACCCCATGAGGGCGACCAGCACCGACAGCAACCGCCCCGCCCCGGTGAGCGGGAACCCGAACAGCACGTCCTCGATCGCCGCGGCCATCGTCCGCCCTGGCAGCATCGCGACGATGCCGCCCGCGACGATGAAAGCGAAGTCCTGCTCCCCGAGCGGCGACCCGGCGAGCGTCGCCACGGCATACGCCAGGCCCGCCAACACGGTGGCCACGAGGGCGTTGATCGCGTTGCCGTAGAACTCGGGCAGGTCGAACCCGGCATGCACCCGGTTCACCCCCGTCACGGCGAGCACGACGAGCACCGTGATGACGGCGGCGGCCGGGCTGGCACCGATCATCACCGCGACCGACGACGCCAGCACTGCGCTGGCCACGGACACCGCCAGGACGGAGAAGCGGCGCGGGGTCCGCTTGATCTCGCGCAGCCGGCGATCGGCGTCGCGCGAGTCGATCGTCCCGTCCGCGAGTCCCTCGACGAGTTCGTGCACAGCGGCCAGGCGCGCGTAGTCGTGCCGGGTGCGCCGCACGACGCGCAGCAGGGTGTGCGGTCGTCCGCTGGAACTGCTGGCCTGGACGAGCAGGGACTGCAGGGTGATGTCCACCTCGATCACGTCGACACCTGCCGAGGCCGCGACCGCCGCGACGCTGCCGACGACCTGCGGAGCACCTGCACCACAGCGCAGCATGAGCTCACCGACCCGCGCGGCCAGGTCGAGCGCATGCCGCACCTGGGCGTCCTCGGCCGCCTCGCCGGGGACGCGGATGTCGCGGTACGGCGTCCCGCGCAGCAGGTCGTTCATCGGCATGGGTTCGGTCGGCTCCTCGCCCACCATGAAGCCGCCGCGCCGCCAGCCCGGGACCCTGGCCGGATGCCGTTTCGAGGGCGTCGTCATCGCGTCACCGTCGTCGTGGCGGGACTCACGGCGCCGGAACCACCGTGTCGACCCACGAGGGTGCCGTGGTGCGTGGCCACCAGGTCGCGCCGTCACCCGTCACGGTCACGGCGAGGATGCCGGCCGCGGCCACGAGCAGGAGGGCCGCCACGACCTGACGCATCGTCTCCCCGGGAGAGATGCCGCGCACGATGCTGCGGCTGCCCCGCCGGAGGCTGGCGCCGCCCGGACCCCACCACGAGGTGAGCCCCGCGAAGATGCCGGCCGCCACCAGGGGGATGGTCTGCCCCGTGCTGACATCGGCCCCGCTCGCGATCCCGAGCACGAGCGCGGTTGCGAACAGGGCGCACAGCCCCACGAACAGCGGGAGCACCGCGGTGAGCAGGGCGCCGATCGTTCCGACGACCAGGTGCCACGGGCTGCTCGCGACGGCCACGGCGACGTCGCTGCTGCGGGCTCCACGTTCGTGACGCCGCATGACGAGGGAGGTCACCGAGCGGTCAGCCGTGCGCGCGAGGGCGATCCAGCCGAGCAGGGCCATCGCGGCCACCACCGGGGCGGCCGCCGACAGCGACCCGAGCAGCGCCAGCAGGGCGAGCAGCGTGCCCGCCCGGCTCGGTCGGCCGATGCGGGGGTCCGCGTAGGGACCAAGACCCTGACGAGCGGCATCCCAGTCCGACTCCGACTCCGGGACGGGGCCAGCCACCTGCCCCGGCACCGGGGCGGGCGCGGGGAGGTGCTGGTGGTAGTCGGGCGGCGGTTGCACCGGAGCGGGCACCGGCGCACGCGCAGGCGCGGACGCCCACTGCGGCGGTGGCGGCACGAGCGCGGGCGCAGCGGGAGGTGCAACCGGAGGTCCAGCCGGCGCGACCGCAACCGCAGGTGCAGCAGCGGGGGCTGGGGGCATGACGCTGGTCGGCACGACGGCGAGCACCTGCGTCTGCGGGCGCACGCGGCGCACCTCGATGGCCGCCGTCGCCGGGGCGCCGTGGGCGTAGCTCTCGAGCGCCGCGACGACCTCGTGGTGGTGCGGGCGCTGGGCCGGGTCAGGCGCGAGCGCCGCGTAGAGCAGGGGCTCGATGCGTGGGTCGACCGCGAGCAGGTCGGGCTCGCCCTGGGCGACCCGGGCGAGCACGGCGCTCATGGCCCCGCGGCCGAAGGGCGGCACCCCTCCCGCGGCGAACGCGGTCGTCGCGGCCCACCCCCACCAGTCGGTCGCCGGCGTGACGTCCTGACCGCTGATGACTTCCGGGGCGAGGTAGCCGGGGGTGCCCATGACCAACCCGGCCATCGTGAGTCGCACGTCGTCGGCGACGTGGGCGATGCCGAAGTCGATGAGCACGGGTTCCCCGTCGACGAGAAGGACGTTGGCCGGCTTGACGTCGCGGTGGATGACGCCCGCACCGTGGATGGCGTCCAGCGCCTCGGCGAGGCCGTGGGCGACGCGGTACAGATCGCCCGGTGGCAGCAGCCCTCGCTCGGCGACCTGCTCGTCCAGCGAGGGGCCGGGGACGTAGCGCGTCACGATGTAGGGCCGCGGGCCCTCGACGTCGGCGTCGATGATCGGGGCGACGAACGGGCTGCTCACCCGGCTCAGGGAGTTGACCTCGCGAGCGAGGCGGGTGCGCGCATCCGGGTCGAGGGCGATGTGCGGCCGCAGCACCTTGAGGGCGACCGCTCGACCGTGGCGGTCCAGGGCGAGGTGCACCACGCCCATCCCGCCCTCACCGACGCGCTGGACAAGGCGGTACTGCCCGAGGCGCGTGTGTTCGCGGGGTTCCTCGAGCTCTTCGGCATCGTCGGGCACGGGGCCGTCGGCGATCGCGTCGGCGGTCATGGGGACCACGGTAGGCGCTCAGTCTGGGTCTGCGCTGGATGCGCGACCCCGGCACCCCTGCGGCGTCAGGACTGGATGTAGGTGCGCAACTGGTCGCGCTCGGCCTGGAGGTCATCGATCCGGTTCTTCACGACGTCGCCGATGCTCACGATGGCGACGAGCTTGCCGTCGGAGAGCACCGGCACGTGGCGGAACCGCTTCTCGGTCATCGCCGACTCGAGGTCGTCGAGGCTGTCCTCGGGCACGCAGGTGTGCACCTCGGCCGTCATGATCTGGTGCACCGGGGCCTCGAGCAGCGCCGCGCCGTCGGTGTGCAGGTGGCGCACGATGTCGCGCTCGCTGACGATGCCGTGCACCGTCTCTCCGTCGTCACTGACGACCACGGCACCGATTCGGTGCTCCGAGAGCAGCGCCAGCAACTCGGTCACGGAGGCGTCCGAACGCACCGTGACGACGTCTCCACCCTTGAGCCTGACCACGTCCGAGATCCTCATGAGCCGACGATAGGTGCGCGCGGGGGCGACGCGCCAGTGGTTGACCGTGTGACGGACCACTGATTCCGAAGTGGTGACTCCCGCGAGGCTGGACGCGCACGGCGCAACAGTGCGAACGGCATCCGGATGCCGTCAGCCTCGCGGGGGTGCCGCACCCGTCGACCCGCGCACGACGAGTTCGGGGCGGAAGACGTACTCGGCGCAGGGGGGACCTTCGCCGGCGATGTCGTCCAGCAACGCCCGCACCGCGGCATCCCCCATGGCGTCGACGGCCTGGCGGATCGTCGTCAGCGGAGGGTCGGTGAACGCCATCATCGTGGAGTCGTCGTAGCCGACCACCGAGAAGTCCCCGGGCACGCTGCGCCCCATGGCCCGCGCCTGACGGATCGCGCCCAGGGCCATGAGGTCGGAGCCGCAGATGACGGCCGTCGCACCGCGGGTGATGAGGCGACCGGCCGCGGCCGCTCCCCCCTCGAGGCTGAAGACCGTGTGGGTGATCAACCGCTCGAGGTGCGCCTGTTCGACGCCCAGGTGCTGGTGCATGGCGGCGGTGAACCCCTGCACCTTGCGGATCACGGGGGTGTAGCGCTCGGGCCCGAGGGCCAGGCCGATCTCGGTGTGCCCGAGCTGGGCGAGGTGGCTGACGGCGAGGTCCATCGAGGCGACGTCGTCGTTGGAGACGAAGGGGGCGTCGATGCCCTGGAGCCACCCGTTGACGAGCACGATCGGCAGGCCACGCTCGCGCAGGGCCTGGTAGCGGGCGGGGTCCGAGGTCGCGTCGGCGTGCTGACCGGACAGGAAGATGATGCCGGAGACGCCGCGGTCGATGAGCATCTGCACGTAGTCGTCCTCGTGCACCCCGCCGGGGGTCTGGGTGCACAGCACCGGGGTGAACCCCTCGGCGGCGAGCGCGGTCTCGATGACCTGGGCGAACGCGGGAAAGATGGGGTTGACCAGTTCGGGCATGACGAGCCCGACGAGCAGCGCCGACTTCGGCCGCAGCCTCGCCGGGCGGTCGTAGCCGAGCACGTCGATGGCGGTGAGCACGGCGCGGCGCGTGGCGTCGGCCACCCCGGGCCGGTCGTTCAGCACACGGCTGACCGTCGCCTCGCTGACGTCGGCCTGGGCGGCGATGTCGGCGAGTCGCGCAGAGCGGATCTCGGCCACGCCTCGAATGTAACAACCAGCCAACCGCGGACATGGGTGGCGCCGCCAGCACGGTCACGGCATACTGGCGAAACCGCTTACACCGATGTGGGCGGGAGCAACACCTTTACAACGGATCGTCCGGCACGTCCCTGCCGGTGAAGGAAAGGCGAAGACGCCCATGGCAACCGTGAAGTTCGACAACGCCACCCGGATCTACCCCGGCAACGACACCCCCTCCGTCGACAAGCTGAACATCGACGTCGAGGACGGCGAGTTCCTGGTTCTCGTCGGCCCCTCCGGGTGTGGCAAGTCCACCTCGCTGCGCATGCTCGCCGGCCTCGAAGAGGTCAACGGCGGCAAGATCTGGATCGGTGACCGTGACGTCACCGACCTGTCACCCAAGGACCGCGACGTCGCAATGGTCTTCCAGAACTACGCGCTGTACCCGCACATGACGGTCGCCGACAACATGGGCTTCGCCCTGAAGATCGCCGGCGTCGACAAGGGCGAGATCCGCAAGCGCGTCGAGGAGGCAGCCGCCATCCTCGACCTCACCACCTACCTCGAGCGCAAGCCGAAGGCCCTTTCCGGTGGCCAGCGCCAGCGCGTCGCCATGGGCCGGGCCATCGTCCGCTCCCCCCAGGTCTTCCTCATGGACGAGCCGCTGTCCAACCTCGACGCCAAGCTGCGCGTGCAGACCCGCACCCAGATCGCCTCGCTCCAGCGTCGGCTCGGTGTCACCACGGTCTACGTCACGCACGACCAGATCGAGGCCATGACCATGGGTGACCGCATCGCCCTGCTCAAGGACGGCATCCTCCAGCAGTGCGCCAGCCCGCGCGAGATGTACGACAAGCCCAACAACGTCTTCGTCGCCGGCTTCATCGGCTCCCCCGCCATGAACCTCGTCTCGGTGCCGGTCACCGAGGAGGGCGTGCAGTTCGGCAGCCACCGCCTGCCCGTCGACCGCTCGCTGCTCGGTGCCGCCGGCTCGCACGTCATCGTCGGCATGCGCCCCGAGGACGTCGAGGTCACCACCGACCGTGACGGGCTCGAGCTCGTGGTCGACGTCGTCGAGGAGCTCGGCGCCGACGCCTACGTCTACGCCACCCCGGCCAACCCCGACGTCAAGCTCGAGGGTGGTGGCGACGACGCCCTCGCCAAGCCGTTCATCGCGCGGGTCGACGGCCGCAACGTTCCCGACAAGGGCTCGAAGATCTACGTCTACCCGAACCCGAACCACATGCACGTGTTCAACAAGGAGACCGGCCAGCGCATGGGCTGACGCCCCACTGGCACCGGGACCGCCCGCGACGCCCCGGACGAGCACTCGTCCGGGGCGTCGCGCGTTCCCACCGCATCCGGCATCCCCGCTCCTCCCACGCGCACCAGCGCGACCCCGCTCGCACCGCCCTCCCGCACGCAAAGGCTCGCCCTCATGGCACTGGAGATCACCGCCGCCCGCCCGGACCCCGCCCTGCTGGACCTGCCGTGGCGCATCCCGCTCGAGGAGTGGCCCGAGGACCTGCTGGCCGCCCTGCCCCGCGGCATCTCCCGACACGTCGTGCGCTTCGTGCGCCTGTCGGGCCGGGTGCTGGCGGTGAAGGAGATCAAGGCCGACATCGCGCAGCGCGAGTACGAGATGCTGCGCAACCTGGGCCGCATGGACATGCCCTGCGTCGAACCCTTCGCGGTGGTGAGCGGGCGCGTCGCCGAGGACGGCACCGAGCTCGACGCCTGCCTCATCACCATCCACCTGCAGTTCTCCCTGCCCTACCGCGCGCTCTACAGCCAGTCGTTGCGCAAGGGCACCGCCACGCGACTCATCGACGCCCTCGCCGTGCTCCTGGTGCGCCTGCACCTGGCCGGGTTCTGGTGGGGTGACGTCTCGCTGTCCAACACCCTCTTCCGGCGCGACGCCGGGGCGTTCGCCGCATACCTGGTCGACGCCGAGACCGGCGAGCTGCGACCCAGGCTCAGCGACGGGCAGCGCGAGCACGACCTCGAGATCGCCCGGGTCAACATCGCCGGTGAGCTGATGGACCTCGAGGCCGGCGGCCTGCTCCAGGAGGACCGCGACCCCGTCGAGGTCAGCGCGCGCATCGTCTCGCGCTACCGCGAGCTGTGGGACGCCCTCACCGGCAGCCAACTCATCGCTGACGAGGAGCGCTGGCGCGTCGACGACCGCATCCGCTCGCTCAACGCCCTCGGGTTCGACGTCGACGAACTGGCCATCACCACCGACATCGACGGCACGTCCATCCAGATCCAGCCCAAGGTGGTCGACTCGGGCCACCACTCGCGGCGCCTGCTGCGCCTCACCGGCCTCGACGTCCGAGAGAACCAGGCCCGCCGCCTGCTCAACGACCTCGACGCCTACACGGCCGGCACCGGGCGTCAGGGCGAGGACGAGGAGATGGTCGCCCACGACTGGCTGACCAACGTCTACGAGCCGGTGACCCGCCGGGTGCCGCGCGAGCTGGTCACCAAGCTCGAACCCGCCGAGGTCTTCCACGAGGTGCTGGAGCACCGCTGGTACATGGCCGAGCGCGCCCAGCACGACATCCCCATCGAGGACGCGATCGACGACTACGTGCGCTCGATCCTTCCCGGCAAGCCCGACGAGCAGGCGGTCCTGGGCATCGACACCCAACAGCTGCCCGTCATCGCGAAGTCCAAGGGGCGGGGCTGACCACGGGGCGCCTCGGCCTGGACGTAGGGTCGCTTTCATGAGTGAGCAGACCCCCCAGCCCCCCGCCCCCTACGGCGCGGCGCAGCCGCCGGCCCCGAACCCCTACGGCGGCGGCTACGGCCAGGCCCCCGCATACGCCGGCGGCCCGCCGATGCACCCTGGTTCCCTCGGCTACGTGCAGGCCAACTTCGGCCAGGCGGCGAGCTTCGGGCAGCGCGCCCTCGCCCTGATCATCGACTCGCTGATCAGCATGATCGGGCTCATCCCGATGATCATCGGCTTCATCCTGCTCGCCATGGGCCTGCCGACGGACTCCTACGTCGACGAGTTCGGGATGACCCAGACGACCGGCGGCGACAGCGGGCTCGCCATCACCGGCGGTGTCCTCATCGGCCTCGGCATCCTCATCTCCATCGCCATCACCATCTGGAACCGCATCTTCAAGATGGGCCGCACCGGTCAGAGCGTGGGCAAGAAGGTCATCGGCCTGAAGCTCATCGACGACAAGACGGGCCAGCCGATCGGCGCCGGGATGTGCTGCCTGCGCGAGGTCGTCAGCAACATCGTCAACCAGCTGATCTACCTGTCGTACCTGTGGATGCTGTGGGACGACAACAAGCAGACACTCGCCGACAAGGCGGTGCACTCCACGGTCGTGGTCGTCCCCAAGGGCTGATCGCGACCCCGCCCACGAGGGCGGCCGGATGCCGCAAGGGCGCCTCCCGCACGGGAGGCGCCCTTCGTCGTCGTCGGGGGCGCGGGGTCAGGGACCGCGCACCGCGTCAGGCCGGTGAGAGCCAGGTCCATCCCGGGATGTTGCGGGCGACGGTGAAGGCGACGAACGCGAGAGCCATGGCCCACGGCATCCACGTCGGCGGGTCCCACCGGAGGGTGCGACCCTGCCAGCGCGCGTAGACCCAGCGGGCGAAGAGCAGGGCACACCCGAGGAAGAGCGGGATCGTCAGCGGGTTGTAGGCGATCGAGGCGGCGACGTCACCGTTGACCAGCTGGTGGGTGGCCCGCAGCATCCCGCAGCCGGGGCAGTAGATGCCTGCCAGGGCGTAGGTCGGGCACAGCGGGTAGTGCCCCGGCTGGCTGGGGTCGACGGCGGCGACGTAGGCCGTGGCACCCAGGACACCGGCGGCGATCACCCCTGGAAGCACGAGGGCGCGCACCCGGTCCGTGACCGGACCGGGGCGCGCCATCGTGCTGGTGGGGCTCACCTCAGGAGCTGCTTCCCGAGAACGCAGCCAAGCCGCCGAAGAAGACGATCCACAGGAGCGACAGGACGAGCAGCACCATCGACACGATGCCGAGGATGCGCCCGATCTGCACGATCTGGCGGTTGCCGTAGCGACCCGGCTGGGCGTCGATCTCCTTGAGGGCGGTGTTCCCCATCACGAACGCGACGATGCCGAGCGGCGAGCAGCAGACGATGCCGAGGATGCCGAGGATGAGCACCGTCATCCCCTTGGGGTGGTCCACCGGGCCACCCATACCGCCGCCAACGGGCGGGGGCGCGGCGTACCCGCCGCCGTAGCCGCCATCGCCCGAGCCGGGCGGCGGGGGCGGAGGAGTTGATCCGTAGTCAGACATGAGTTCCCTCTCGATGCGAGTGTGGGGGTTGCGCACCCCCCAAGGGCCGGAGTGCTCCGGCGGCGCCGATCCTTCCACAGCCACAGGGTCATCTCGACCCAAACCGCCGCAATACCGGGGATGGACGCGGTCCGCCGCCCACCGGCATCCGGCCGCCGCGAGCGGGTGGATCAGGCCTTGCGGCGCCTGCGGGCGACCTCGTAGAGGGTCACCCCGGTGGCGATGCCGGCGTTGAGGGACTCGACCGCCGAGGACATCGGAACGGACACGATCTGGTCGCAGGTCTCGCGCACGAGCCGGGACAGACCCTTGCCCTCGGAGCCCACGACGATGACGATCGGCTCCGACGCGAGCTCCATGTCGGGCAGCTCGACGTCGCCGTCCATGTCGAGGCCGATGACGAAGAAGCCGGCCTTGCGGTAGTCCTCGAGAGCCCGGGTGAGGTTGGTGGCCTGGGCGACCGGGATGCGGGCTGCCGCTCCGGCGGAGGTCTTCCACGCGGAGGCCGTCATGCCCACCGAGCGCCGGCTGGGCACGACGACACCGTGCCCACCGAAGGCCGCGACCGAACGCACGATCGCACCGAGGTTGCGCGGGTCGGTGATGCCGTCGAGCGCGACGACGAGCGGGATGCCGGGAGCCTCGGGATCGATGAGGTCGCTGGGGTGGGCGTACTCGTAGGGCGGCACCTGAAGGGCCAGGCCCTGGTGCACCGCTCCGTCGGTGAGGCGGTCGAGTTCTCCGCGAGGGGTCTCGAGCACGGGGATGGAGCGCTCGGTGGCGAGCTTGAGCGCCTCACGGACCCGGTCGTCGGAGTCGATCCGTCCGGCGACGTACATCGTCGTGACGGGCACCTCGGCGCGCAGGGCCTCGAGCACCGAGTTGCGCCCGGCGACCATCTCGCTGCTCGCCTTGTTCTTGCGCGTGCTCGTGCGCCCACCCGTTGCGCCACTGCGGCGGTCCGCCGCCTTGGCCATCTTGTGTGCCTTGTGGTTCGGGCGGTCGGCCGCCTTGGGCGTCGGGCCCTTACCCTCGAGCCCACGACGTCGCTGACCTCCGGAGCCGACCTGCGGGCCCTTCTTGCTCGAACTGCGCATCGCGCCGCGGCGCTGGGAGTTACCGGCCATGAGTCATTCGCTCCGTCCCCGCGCCAAGGACCAGCGGGCCCCGGCGGCGGTGTCCTCGAGCGCGATGCCTGCGGCGGCGAGCTCGTCGCGGATGGCATCCGCGGTGTCGTAGTCACGAGCGGCACGGGCGTGGGCCCGGGCCGAGAGGCGTTCCTTGACGAGTGAGTCAAGGCTCGCGAGGGCATCCGCCGCCGAGGAGTCACCGGCGGACCACGCGGGGTCGAGCGGGTTGACGCCGAGCACGTCGGTCATGGCGATGACGACGCGGGCCACGGCGGCGGCATCCTCGTGGTCACCGTCGTCGAGCGCGGTGTTGCCGGTGCGCACGGCCTCGTGGATGACCGCGAGTGCCCCGGAGACCCCGAGGTCGTCGTCCATCGCCTCACGGAAGTCCTCGGGCAGCGTCTCGTCGCCCGTCGGAACGGCGGTGAGGATGCCGGGCAGCGCGCGCCGCAGGAACCCCTCGATCCGCTCGACGGCGGTGTCGGCCTCCTCCAGCGATCCGGCGTGGAACTCGATCGTCGAGCGGTAGTGGGCGGCCGTGAGGTAGTAGCGGACCGCGAGCGGGCGGTGCTCCTTGACGACCTCGCTGACCCGCAGCGAGTTGCCGAGCGACTTGCTCATCTTCTCGCCGTGCAGCGTCACCCAGGCGTTGTGCAGCCAGTAGTTGGCGAAGCCGAGACCGGCTGCGCGCGACTGTGCGAGCTCGTTCTCGTGGTGCGGGAAGCGCAGGTCGACGCCACCGCCGTGGATGTCGAAGGTGTCACCGAGGTACTTGCGGGCCATCGCCGAGCACTCGAGGTGCCAGCCCGGGCGGCCGGGGCCGAAGGGGGTCGGCCACGACGCGGTCGGGGGCTCGTCGGCCTTGTGGCCCTTCCACAGCGCGAAGTCTCGGGGGTCGCGCTTGCCGCGCGGGTCGGCATCCTCGGCGTCGACCATGTCGTCGACCCGCTGGTGGGTCAGGGCGCCGTAGTCGGCCCAGCTGCGCACGTCGAAGTACACGTCACCGCTGCCGTCGGCGGCGGCGTAGGCGTGGCCGCGCTCGACCAGGGCGGCCATCAGCTCGATCATCTCGGGCACGTGCCCGGTCGCGCGGGGCTCGTAGGTCGGGGGCAGCACTCCGAGCGCCGCGAGCGCGGCCGAGGTCTCGAGCTCGTTGCGGTAGGACACCGCGTACCAGGCCTCGCCGGACTCCAGCGACTTCGCGAGGATCTTGTCGTCGATGTCGGTGACGTTGCGGATGAGGTCGACGTCGTAGCCGTGGCCGCGGGTCAGCCAGCGGCGCAGCACGTCGAACGCCACGGCGAAACGGACGTGTCCGAGGTGGGGTGGTGCCTGGGTCGTGAGCCCGCAGATGTAGATCCCCGCCTTGCCGGGCACGACGGGGACGAAGTCACGCAGCTCGCGCGTGAGGGAGTCGAAAAGCCTGAGAGTCACCCGGTAAGGCTACCGGCGCGGCGGGTGCACCGATTCCGCGAAGCCCACGACCGGCATCCGGCCCACCCACACCCCAGCCCACGACCGGCAGCCCGTCGGCGGAACGGGCGTGCTGGCCGCGAAACTTCTCCGCCATCACTGGGATGGCGGGGTTGTTTCGCCCGGACGGGGATATATCTCCGTCACGGGCAAACTTCTCCGCCGTCACTGGGATGACGGAGAACTTTCTCACCCCCTCGGATGCCGTCGGTCCCCACCGCGCCCACGCTCACCCCGTCGACCGGCACGAATCGGTGAAGACCTGCCTGTGGACAACTCGGTGAGGCCTCCGCGAACCGGCACCATCGACGGATGACGGACCACCTCCTCGCCATGGCTGCGCGCACGCACGGCATCGTCACGAGCGCCGATGTCGCCCGGGCGGATGTCAGCGCTTCCGACCTCGCCGCCCTCGTGCGATCCGGGGTCCTCCATCCGCTGCGGCGAGGTGTCCACGTCGTGCGGGCCGACTGGGAGTCGGCAAGCCCGGAAGCGCGGCTCGCCCTGCGCACGAGGGGCATCCTGCTCCACCGGGACGGCTCGGCAGAGCAGGAGCACGGTGAGGTGGCCTTCCACCATAGCGCGCTCGCCGTCCACGGGCTCCCGCTCCACGGGGTTGGATTCGAGGTGGTCGACCTCATGGGTGACGTGGCTCGGGTTCGCCGCGACGGAACGCTGCGCGTCCACCCCCGCGACGCGCGGCTGGCCACCGTGGTCATCGACGGATGCCGCACGGTCACCACCGCGGCCGCCCTGGCCCAGGTGGCCGTGCGCGAAGGCCGGGTGCCCTTCGTCGTGGCGGCCGACGCGGCCCTGGCGCGCAGGCGCACCACCAGCGAGCAGATCGCCGAGGCCGTGCTCCACCTCGCGCGGACGCCACGCCAGGCTGTCCGCGCTCAGCGGTGGATCGCCGAGTGCGACCCGGCAAGCGAGTCCGTCGGGGAGAGTCGCACCCGGCTCCTCCTCACCGACCTCGGACACTGCCCACGCACCCAGGTCAGGGTGGCCGACGACAGTGGGGCCGTCTTCGCCCGGCCGGACTTCCTCATCGGTGACCGAGTCATCGTCGAGTTCGACGGGCTCGTGAAGTACGCCGGCCTGGAAGGGCGCGAGGCCCTTGCCGCCGAGAAGATCCGCGAGGACAGGCTGCGCGCCAACGGGTACGAGGTGGTTCGGTTGACCTGGGCCGACCTCGACAACCCCCGTCGGGTGGACGCCTTGATCCGGGCTGCGCTGGCCAGGGCAGCGGCCCGGGGTCGGCGACCGGCTTCCTGACGGGGTCGCAACTTCTCTGCCGTCACTGGGATGACGGGGTTGTTTCGCCGTGACGGGGATATATCTCCGTCACGGGCAAACTTCTCCGCCATCACTGGGATGACGGACCGGCGTCCCGCACCCCCCCGCTACCGGCATCCGAGCGTGGCGACTAGCGTGACGCCAGCGCCCACCAGGGCCCGCCAGCAGCGCCGCCGACCCGAGGAGTACCCGTGCCACAGACCGTCAAGGGAGTCATCGCCCGCGCCAAGGGAGCCGAGGTCGAGCTCGTCGACATCGTCGTTCCCGACCCCGGGCCGGGTGAGGCCGTCGTCAAGGTCGAGTCGTGCGGGGTGTGCCACACCGACCTGCACTACCGCGAGGGTGGCATCAACGACGACTACCCCTTCCTGCTCGGCCACGAGGCCGCCGGCACGGTCGAGGCGGTCGGCGAGGGCGTCACCGAGGTGGCACCGGGCGACTTCGTCATCCTCAACTGGCGGGCCGTGTGCGGGCAGTGCCGTTCCTGCCTCAAGGGCAAGCCCTGGTACTGCTTCGCCACCCACAACGCGAAGCAGAAGATGACCCTGACCGACGGCACCGAGCTGAGCCCGGCCCTGGGCATCGGCGCCTTCATCGACAAGACCCTCGTCGCCGCCGGCCAGTGCACGAAGGTCGACCGGGCGGATGCCGCTGCCGTCGGCCTCCTCGGGTGCGGGGTCATGGCCGGCTTCGGCGCGGCCGTCAACACCGGCGGCGTCGGCCGGGGTGACTCGATCGCGGTCATCGGCTGCGGCGGGGTGGGCAACGCCGCCATCGCCGGGGCCAGGGTCGCCGGTGCGACGACGATCATCGCCGTCGACGTCGACGCCCGAAAGCTCGAGGCAGCCAAGACCTTCGGCGCCACCCACACGGTCGACTCGAGCACGCAGGATGCCGTCGAGGCGATCCGCGCGCTGACCGGTGGGCACGGCGCCGACGTCGTCGTCGAGGCGGTCGGCCGCCCGGAGACCTACGAGCAGGCCTTCTACGCCCGCGACCTCGCCGGCACGGTCGTGCTCGTCGGGGTGCCGACCCCCGACAAGCAGGTGACCCTGCCGATGATCGAGATCTTCGGCCGTGGCGGCTCGCTGAAGTCCAGCTGGTACGGCGACTGCCTGCCCTCACGCGACTTCCCGATGCTCGTCGAGCTCTACCGCCAGGGCCGCTTCGATCTCGACGCCTTCGTCACCGAGCGCATCGGCATCACCGACGTCGAGGCCGCCTTCGACAAGATGCACCGCGGCGAGGTGCTGCGCTCGGTCGTCGTCATGGGCGAGGGCCAGTGAGCTCGCACAGCCGGATGCCGGTCGCACCGTCCCCGGGTGGCGTTCGGGTCGAGCGGGTGGTCACCTCCGGGGTCTTCGAGCTCGACGGCGGCTCGTGGGAGGTCGACAACAACGTGTGGCTGGTCGGTGACGACACCGAGGTGCTGGTCGTCGACGCCGCGCACGATGCCCCCGCCATCCTCGAGGCGGTCGGCGGTCGACGGGTCGTCGCGATCGTGTGCACCCACGGCCACAACGACCACGTCAACGCGGTGGGTGACCTGGTGCGCGCGACCGGTGCCACGGCATCCCTGCACCCGGACGACCGGGTGCTGTGGGACCAGACCCAGCCCGAGCCGCCCGGTGGAGAGCTCGCCGACGGTCAGGTCTTCACCGTCGGCGACGTCGAGCTGACCGTGCTGCACACCCCGGGCCACGCGCCCGGAGCGTGCTGCCTGCACGCGCCGGCCCTCGGCGTGCTGCTGAGCGGCGACACCCTGTTCAGCGGAGGGCCTGGTGCGACCGGGCGTTCGTTCAGCGACTTCCCGACGATCATCGACTCCATCAGTGAGCGCCTGCTGACCCTGCCGGCCGACACCGTCGTGCTGACCGGCCACGGCGACACGACGACGATCGGCGACGAGGCCCCGCACCTGCAGGAGTGGCTCGACCGCGGCCACTGACCCGAACCGCCCTCCTCTGCCTCTGCCTCTGCGAACGTGGGTGAAGATCGTCGTCCAGCCGGCGATCTTCACCCACGTTCCGAGGAAGGGGCAGCGGGGGTCAGGGGGTCTAGCTGTTGGCGACGACCAGGGCGGTGGCGATCGCGGCGACCCCTTCGCCCCGCCCGGTGAGACCCAAGCCGTCGGTCGTGGTGCCGCTCACCGACACGGGAGCGCCGACGGCATCCGACAGCGCCTGCTCCGCCTCGGCCCGCCGGGTGCCCACCTTCGGCCGGTTGCCGATGACCTGAACCGCGATGTTGCCGATCTCGTAGCCGGCGGCCCGCACCAGGCGGGCCGCCTCGGCGAGCAGGGTCACCCCGGACGCCCCGGCGAACTCCGGGCGCCCCGTGCCGAAGTGCGCCCCCAGGTCACCGATACCGGCGGCCGAGAACAGCGCGTCGCAGGATGCGTGCGCGGCGACGTCGGCATCCGAGTGGCCGTCGAGCCCGCGCTCCCCCGGCCAGAGAAGCCCGGCCACCCACAGCTCGCGACCGGAGCCCTCGGGCGCCAGCGCGTGCACGTCGACCCCGACGCCGACCCGTGGCAGCTGCATCATTCTCCCAGTGTGGCAGCCCGGTCGAGCAGCCACTGCGCCCGCTCGAGGTCGTCGGCGGTCGTCACCTTCGCGCCCAGTGGATGACCCTCGACGACCACGACGTCATCACCGCAGAGCTCGACCAGCGCGGCGTCATCGGTGGCCTGGAGCCCACTGGCGTGGGCGCGCTCGAGCACCTCTCGTCGAAAGCCCTGCGGGGTCTGCACCGCCCGCAACGTCGAACGCTCGGGTGTCCCCGTGATCACCCCGTCGGCGTCGACGGTCTTGACCGTGTCGACCACCGGCAGGCCGGGCACCGCACCCGCCGCCCCCGCACGAACCGCCTCGACCACCCGCGAGAACACGGCGAGCGGCATCAGGCAGCGCGCGGCATCGTGCACGAGCACGATTCCGCAACCTTCACCCAGAGCCGCCATACCCGCCGCGACCGAGTCGGTGCGTTCGGCACCTCCGGGCACGACCACCGCACCGGCCGGCAGCACCACCCCGGACCACAGCGGGCCGCCCGGGTCGGTGAGGCCCGCGGGGGCGACGACGACGACCTCGGCGCGCCCCGGCATCCGGGCGATGGTGTCGAGCGCGTGGGCGAGCAACGGGCGGCCGGCCAGGTGGACGAACGCCTTGGGCACGTCCGCGCCCAGCCTCGACCCGGAACCGGCCGCAACGACGACGACGCCGACGCTGCTCGGGGCAGCGTCGGCGTCGGTCACGTCAGTGTGGAGTGGGCGTGAGCCCGGCGTCAGGACGCGAGGACCTCGTCGAGGATGACCTCGGCCTTTTCCTCGTCGGTCTTCTCGGCCAGGGCCAGCTCGGACACGAGGATCTGGCGAGCCTTGGCGAGCATGCGCTTCTCGCCGGCGGACAGGCCACGGTCCTTGTCGCGGCGCCACAGGTCACGAACGACCTCGGCGACCTTGATGACGTCACCGGAGGCGAGCTTCTCCAGGTTGGCCTTGAAGCGGCGCGACCAGTTGGTCGGCTCCTCGGCGAACGGGGTGCGCAGCACCTCGAAGACCTTGTCGAGCCCTTCCTTGGAGACCACGTCGCGGACACCGACGAGGTCGCAGTTCTCGGCTGGTACCTCGATCACGAGATCACCCTGGGCGACCTTCAGCTTGAGGTACAGCTTCTCCTCTCCGCGGATCGTCCGAGTCTTGATCTCTTCGATTCGTGCTGCCCCGTGGTGGGGGTACACGACCGTTTCGCCGACCTTGAAAACCATGTGTTGTTGGCCCCTTTCGCGACACTCAGGGTACCACGCAGAATGTGGCCACCGAAATGGAAGGACGACCCATTTGCGCAGGTCAGGGGCAGGGAGACCGCTCCACAAGGCGTGAATCGGGTCTTGACAGAACAGCGCTTTCCATGCATCGTGCGCGCCCCGCGCGCCCGTGGTGGACACGGCGTGGACACGGCGTGGACACGGCAGGGCCGGTCGTTGGACGCCGCGCACCCACTCATGGATATCCTTGCGGCGTGACCACACGAGCCGCCCACGCCCTGCGCGCCACCGCCCTGCTCGCGGCCGGCCTCCTGCTCTCCGGGTGCGCGGTCTTCTCGCCCACGCAGACCGACTACGACTACCCGGCATCCGACGGGGTGGCGCTGTCCATCCCCGGCCTCGAGCTGCGCAACCTCGCGCTCGTCGTCGAGAACCGCGGCGGCCCGGCGGTCCTCATCGGCCAGGCCGTCAACAACGCCACCTCGGCCGTCGACGTCACCTTCGGCGTCGAGGGCGCCTCGTCCACCGAGACGGCCGCCGTGCCCGCGTTCTCCGGCAACTCGCTGTCCGAGCCCGGTGCGCTCATCGAGTTCGACTCCCTGCCGGCCAACCCGGGCGACACCATCACCCTGACCGTCTCCACGCCCGAGGCCGGGCAGAACGTCGTCACCGTGCCCGTGCTGTCGGGTGTCGACCACAACGCCACGATCTTCGGCTGAGTCGGTTTCCCCGGCTGAGTGGCCTTCCCCGGCGTCGGCCGAGCCGGCGCCCCCGGGTCAGACCTCGAACTTGTAGCCGAGCCCTCGCACGGTGAGGATGTGCACCGGGTTCGCCGGATCCGCCTCGACCTTGGCGCGCAGCCGCTTGATGTGCACGTCCAGCGTCTTGGTGTCGCCGACGTAGTCGCTGCCCCACACCCGGTCGATGAGCTGGCCACGGGTCAGCACGCGCCCCGCGTTGCGCAGCAGCATCTCGAGCAGCTCGAACTCCTTGAGCGGGAAGGGCAGCTGGCCCCCGCGCACCGTCACGACGTGTCGCTCGACGTCCATGCGCACCGGCCCGGCCTCCAGGGTCGTCGGCAGCAGCTCCTCCGGTTCGGCCAGGCGCCGCAGCACCGCCTTGATCCGGGCGAGCAGCTCGCGTGAGGAGTAGGGCTTGGTGACGTAGTCGTCCGCCCCGAGCTCGAGCCCGACGACCTTGTCGATCTCGCTGTCCTTGGCCGTCAGCATGATGACCGGCACGTTGGAGCGCTGCCGCAGGGCCCGGCACACGTCGACCCCGGACAACCCCGGCAGCATGAGGTCGAGCAGCACGAGATCGGCGCCGGCACCGTCGAAGGCGGTCAGCGCGTCGTGCCCGTTCTCGGCCACCGTGACGTCGTACCCCTCCTTGCTCAGCAGGTACGACAGCGGGTCCGAGAAGGACACCTCGTCCTCAACGATCAGGATGCGCGTCATGCAGGGCCCTTTCCTTCTCCACATCGGATGCCGTCCGCGACGGGTCGGCGTGGTCGCGCACCTCGGGTGACCCGAGGGTCGTCGGGTGCGGCTGCTCGGTGCCCACTCGCGGCCGGTCGGCCGCGGCGGGAAGTGTCATCGTGAAGGTGGACCCGCGCCCCTCCTGGCTCCAGACGCTCACCCGCCCACCGTGGTTGGCGCACACGTGCTTGACGATGGCCAGCCCGAGGCCGGTGCCGCCGGTCGCCCGCGAACGCGCGGCATCCACCCGGTAGAAGCGCTCGAAGATCCGCTCCTGCTCGGCGGCCGGGATGCCCTCGCCCTGGTCGGTGACGCTCACCTCGATGCTGTCGCCGTGACGGCGTGCACCGATGCCGACGTGGGTGCCGGAGCCGCTGTAGTTGACGGCGTTGGTCACGAGGTTCGCGATCGCGGTCGTGAGCAGCTCGGCGTCCCCGAACACGCGCAGACCCTCCTCGCCCACGAGCGTGAGCTGGATGCCGTGGGCCTCCGCGGCGACGCGCACCCGGTCCACCGCCTCGGCGGCGACGGCGCGAACGTCGACGATGACGGGCTCGTGCAGGGTGTCGGCGACCTGGAGCCTGGAGAGGTCGACGATCTCCTTGACGAGCCGGGTCAGCCGAGCCGACTCGACGAGGATGCGCTCGGCGAAGCGCTCGACGGCATCCGGGTCGTCACGGGCGTCGAGGACGGCCTCGGCGAGCAGGGAGATGCCGCCGACGGGCGTCTTCAGCTCGTGGCTGACGTTGGCGACGAAGTCGCGCCGCACCTCCTCCACCCGGCGGGCCTGGGTGTGGTCCTCGGCGAGGATGAGCACGTGGGACACGGCGATCGGGGCCACCCGCACCCGCATCACCGTGCTGGCCTGGGCGTTGGGCCCGCGGGGCAGGTCGAGCTCGGCTTCACGGATCAGGCCGTCCCGGCGAACCTGCCGGGCGATGTGCCGCAGTTCGTGGTGCACCAGCTCACCGTGACGCACGAGGCCGTAGCTGACGGCGGACGCCGAGGTGTTGACGACGGCATCACTGGCGTCGAGGACCACCGCGATCGACTTCAGCACCGACAGGACGTCACCCACCCCTCGAGGAAGCGGAGGGTCGAAAGGGTCGGCAGCGGCGGTGCTGCGCTCGGACCACCGCGTCGCCAGGACGGCGACGGCTCCGATAACGAGCCCCACCGCCCCGCCGAGAATCGCCGCGAGCACAGGGTCCACGACGTCAGGGTACGGCCCGGGCGGGCCCCGGTTCGTCCACGAACACCTCCCGCCGCTCCAGCCTCGCCAGAAGTTCACCTTGGGTGCGCCTGCGGTTCACGCCCGGCTGTCAGGGTCGAGGGCACCAGCCGCAGCTGTCACCGGCACGGCACCCGTCCCACGCCACCCGAAGGAATCACCCCTGATGCGCAAGGCCTTCCACGAGGAACTCGACCGGGTCGCCGAGACGCTCGTCGAGATGACGCACCTCGCCTCCTCCGCGATGAACCGCGCGACGACCGCGCTGCTCGACGCCGACATCCACCTCGCCGACTCCGTCATCGCCGCTGACGCCGAGATCGATGCCCTGCGCGCTGACCTCGACCTGCTCTCCTTCGACCTGCTCGCCCGCCAGCAGCCGGTCGCGACGGATCTGCGGGTCATCGTCACCAGCATGCGGATGAGCAGCGACCTCGAGCGGATGGGTGACCTCGCGCGCCACGTGGCCAAGGTCGCCCGCCTGCGCTACCCGGCGTCCGCCGTCCCTGCCGAGCTGCGCTCGACCATCCTGCAGATGGGGCACGTCGCCGAACGCATCGTCGAGAAGGCCGGCTCGGTCATCGCGGCGCGCGACCTCGAGGCGGCCCAGCAGATCGAACGCGACGACGACGCGATGGATGACCTGCACCGCGAGCTCTTCGCCCGGGTCACCGACCCGAGCTGGCGACACGGCACGGAGGCGGCGATCGACATCACCCTGGTGGGTCGCTACTACGAGCGCTTCGCCGACCATGCGGTGAGCGTTGGCCACCGGGTCATCTGGCTGGTCACGGGCGAGTTCGACCCCGCCAGCGAGGGCAGTCACGAGGACGCCGAGGACGGCGCCACCGTAGGTGCCTGAGCGCACACCGGACCGCCGCGCGGACACCGCGCGATTTGGCTAGTCTCAAGGTCGTGAACGATGACACGCGACTGTCGGTGACCGAGGACTACGCCGAGGAGATCGAGGAGCTTCACGATCTCGAGGAGGCCGACGGCGTCGAGATCGACGTCAAGGTCGGCAAGACCTGGCAGCAGGGGTACCCGTACGACAAGAAGCTGCCCCGCGACGAGTACGAGCGCACCAAGCGCAAGCTCCAGATCGAGATGCTCAAGCTCCAGCTGCACGCCAAGGAGACCGGCGCCAAGGTCCTCGTCATCTGCGAGGGTCGCGACGCCGCGGGCAAGGGCGGCGCGATCAAGCGGTTCATGGAGCACCTGAACCCCCGCGGTGCACGGGTGGTCGCCCTCGAGAAGCCCACCGAGATCGAGCAGACCCAGTGGTACTTCCAGCGCTACGTCCAGCACCTGCCGAGCGGCGGCGAGATCGTGTTCATGGACCGCTCCTGGTACAACCGGGCCGGGGTCGAGCGCGTCATGGGCTACTGCACCCCCACCCAGTACCTCGAGTTCATGCGTGAGGTGCCCGACCTCGAGCGCATGCTCGTCAACTCCGGGATCACGCTGGTCAAGCTGTGGTTCTCCGTCAGCCGTGAGGAGCAGGCCGCCCGGTTCGCCTCCCGCCAGAACGACCCGGTGCGCCAGTGGAAGCTCTCCCCCACCGACCTCGCGAGCCGCGACAAGTGGGACGCCTACACCGAGGCGAAGGAGGCGATGTTCTTCTATACCGACACCGGTGACGCGCCGTGGACGGTCATCAAGAGCAACGACAAGAAGCGCGCCCGCCTCGAAGCCTTCCGGGTGCTGCTCAACCGGGTCGACTACGCGCAGAAGGACGCCGCCATCGTCGGCCAGCCCGACCCCCTCATCGTGGGCCCGGCGTCGAAGATCTTCGAGGCCGGCGAGCACACCGACCGGGTCCTGCCACGCCTCTGAGCGCTCAAGGTGACTTCGCGGAGTTCGTGGCCGCCCGCTGGCCCGAACTCTGCTCCGTCGCGCACCTGGCCCTCCTCGACACCGAGCGCGCCAGCAATGTCACCGCCGACGCACTGGCCCGGCTCAACCGCACCTGGAACGACGTCGTGGATGCCGGCCGCCCCGGCGAGCAGGCCCGCGCCGCCGTCCTGCACGCAGCCCTCACCACCGCTGGCACCCCCACCCCCACCTCCTCCCCCGGGACGGGTCCGACCACGAGGTCGGATGTGTCCCACGAGGCGGTGCGCGACGCAGGTACCACCGCCGACCCCGTCACCACCGCCCTCATAGACGCCATCCGCTCCGCACCACCGATCGAGCGCGCCCTCCTGGCCACCCGCCACGTGTGGGACCTCGACCCCGACGCCGTCTCCCACCTCCTTCAACAGGCCCCCACCCGCGGCCGAGCCACCCGCGACACCGACCCCGCCACCCTCACCGACCACGCGGCATCCCTCGACGCGCGGCTCACCGCAGCCCACGACGCCGCACACCTCGCCGATGGTCGCGACCCCTCCCCGTGGCGTCGTGAACGCGACGTCAGCACCGCCATCGACCACCTCCTGCGCGACACCCACGACCCACCAGACCCCGCCGCCCTCGTCGCCACCCGCACGACCGGCATCCGACGACGCACCCTCCTCACCGCAGGTGCCACCACCCTCGCCCTCACTGCCGCCGGCGCCGCTCTGGTGCGCCGCGGCAGCGCCGACGCTCCCTCGATGTCCACGACCACCACGGCCCGCCTGGCCCCTGAGGACCCTCGGTGGGCTTCTGCGACGCAGTGGACACCCCGTGGCCCTCTGGCCGACGACGCCGCGGTCATCGCGCTGGCCCTGCGGTCGGGCGACCCACGAAACCGGTTGCTGTGGGCCGGTGACATCGGCACCCAACGAGCCGTGCTGATCCTCGCCCACAACTCCCAAGGCAACGACGTCGACGGCGCCGATCCCCCGGAGCCGGGCGTGACGTACTCCGAACCCTTCATCAGCGTGTACCAGGGGCCTCGCGGTCTTGACCCGGCCCGCCTGACACCGCGAACTCTGGTCACCAGCGGCATCGTCACCTCCGGCGAGGACGGGGACGTCGTCGCCGTCGTGCTGCAGCCCGACCCGGAGGGCCCGGCGCAGGCGCCCCTGGTGGTGCTGGCCCGCCCCACGGTGCAGTCCGCGTCGCTGTCGCAGGCACTTCGACCCCGCGCCGACGGCACCATCGAGCGCGACTGGGGTCCGCTGCCCCTGGATGGCGGCGTCGCCACCCTGAACCTGGCCACCGATCTCCCGCTGGCGACGCGCCTGCGCGTGGGTTCGTGGGAGGGGCCGCCCGAGTCCTTCACCGAGATCCACACGGCCATCTCCGAGGGCCCTGCTCCGACCACGTCACCGGGGTGGGCGCACCGGTGCATCAGCGCGATCACGGGCATCCCCGCGGGCGACCTCACGACCACGGTGTTCGTGGACGCGGAGATTCCCCGCGGGCTCTTCGAGTGGCCACCACCGCCGGATGCCGTGCCGGCTCGCCTGGTCTCGCTGCTCACCACCACGCCTGAGGGCGGGGTGTTCCGCACCACGGCGTACACCGGCGACGGGTTCACCTGGGCACTCGAGCCGGCCCTCGTGCTCTCGCGCGACAGCGCGCGCGACCCGCTCGTCGTGTGGGCCTCCGACGAGCGGGTCGGGGTGGCGCGCTTCCTCGTCGCGGCACCAGGCGCCGCCCAGGTGCAGCTCATCTCCACCAGCCCCGACGGCTACCCGGTGTCCAAGGTGGTTCCGACGCGCGGTCAGGACGCTGTCATCGTCCCCGTCGTGAACGGGGCCGCCGCGGCCGAGTACCGCCTCGTCACCAAGGACGGCGACGGGCGGGTGCTCTTCGACGGCGTGCCGGACAGCGGGCGACACCCGATGGACGGCTGAGCTCAGCGACCCTGGTTGGCCACCGCTGCTGCTGCCGCCGCTGCCGCCTCGGGGTCGAGGTACTCGCCCGGGCCGGTCGGCATGAAGTCATCGCCGAGGCGGTAGACGAGCGGCATCCCGGTCGGGATGTTCAGGCCGGCGATGTCGTCGTCGCTGATGCCGTCGAGGTGCTTGACCAGGGCGCGCAGCGAGTTGCCGTGGGCGGTGACGAGCACCGTCCTGCCTTCAGCGAGGTCGCTGCGGATCTCGTTCTCCCAGTACGGCATCATCCGCGGGATGACGTCCTTGAGGCACTCGGTCAGCGGCACCTTGATGCCGGCGTAGCGCGGGTCGTTCGTCTGGTCGAACTCGCTGCCGACCTCGATGGGCGGCGGCGGGGTGTCGAAGCTGCGACGCCAGAGCATGAACTGCTCGTCGCCGTACTTCTCGCGCGTCGCCGCCTTGTCCAGCCCCTGCAGCGCGCCGTAGTGCCGCTCGTTGAGGCGCCAGCTGCGGCGCACCGGGATCCAGTGCCGGTCAGCGGCGTCGAGCGCGAGGTTGGCCGTCGTGATCGCGCGACGCTGCACCGAGGTGTGCACGACGTCAGGCAGGATCCCGGCATCCTTCATCAGGTGACCACCGCGAGTGGCCTCGGCGCGCCCCTTGTCGGTGAGGTCGACGTCGACCCACCCGGTGAACAGGTTCTTCTGGTTCCAGTCGGACTCGCCGTGGCGCAGGAGGATGAGCGTGTGTTCGGTCATGTCGCCAGCCTAGCCACCCGCGGCCGTCAGGGTCAGGTGGGCGCGGATCCCGGATCGGGGTCGCCCGGCCTGGCGAGGATGCCGCGGAAGGCCTCGAGGTTGCGCAGGCTCTCACCGCGCGAGACCCGCCACTCCCACTCCTTGCGCATGGAGGACAGGAAGCCCATGACGAGCAGCTCGTTGAACGGCTCGTCGCACGCGGTCAGCACCACTCCGAGCAGCTGGTCGAGGGAGTCGACGTCGACGCCGGCAGCCGGCATCCGGCCGGTGACGAACACGTCGCCCGCCTTGTCGACCGAGTAGGCCAGCCCCGGCAGCCGCAGGTTGCGGCGCAGGAGGAAGCGGTAGACCTCGGCGTGGTTCTCGTCGGGGTTGCGGATGACGAACGCCGACACCGACAGTGCCGTGTCCGAGACGACGAGCGAGGTGATCGTCTTCAGCTTCTTCTCGCCAGGCAGCGCGACGACGTACTCGTCGTCGCGGGCTCCGGGTTCCCACTCCAGACCGGATGCCGCGAGGAACGCCTCGATCGTGGCCCGCATCTCGTCCCTGCCCGTCACGGGATCACCGCCGTGGGGATGCCGGTGAGCAGCTCGGCATCGTGGATCGGCACCTCTCGCGGGTGGTCCATCGCGTCGGCGTAGACCTCCGCCAGGCGCCCTGCCGTTCGCGCCCACGAGAACCCGGCCGCGTGTTCGACGCTGGTGCGGGCCAGCGCCGCAGCACCGCGGGGGTCGCGGAGCACCGCCTCGAGGGCGGTCGCCCAGTCGGCCGTGTCGTGCCCGTCGACGAGGACCCCCGCAGGACCGACGGCCGTGGGCAGGCCGCCGACGTTGGCGGCCACGACGGGTGTGCCGCACGCCTGGGCCTCCACCGCGACCAGCCCGAAGGACTCGCTGTGCGAGGGCACCGCCACGAGGTCCGCGGCGCGGTACCACTGCGCCAGGGTCGACCGGTCGACGGGTGGCACGAAGCGGACGAGGTCGGCGATGCCGAGCTGCTGGGCCAGCTCGGTCAAGCCCATGGGGTTGCGCACCCCTGTACCGCTGGCCCCGCCGAGGATGCCGACGACGAGACTGGACCGCAGGTCGGGCCGGCGCCGCACCAGCTCGGCGGCGGCGCGCACGAGGACGTCGGGCGCCTTGAGCGGCTGGATCCGCCCGACGAAGAGGAGGAGCACGGCATCCGCAGGAATCCCGACGCGCGCTCGCGCCTCGGCCTTGGAGCCGGGGCTGAACACGGTGAGGTCGACACCCGGCTCGGCCACGGCGACGCGGGCAGGATCCGCACCGTACAGCTCGACGAGCTCGGCCGCCTCTCGCGGGGTGTTCGCGACGAGCCGGTCAGCAGCCTCGACGACCTGCGCCTCACCGATCTCACGGCCGCGCGGTTCGGGCTCGTCACCGTCCGCGAGGTGCAGGTTCTTCACCCGCGCCATCGTGTGCATGGTGTGGACCAGGGGAACGCCCCACCGATCGGCGGCCAGCCACCCGACCTGCCCCGAGAGCCAGTAGTGCGAGTGCACGAGGTCGTAGTACCCCGGCGGGGCGTGGGCGGCGACGCGCATCATGCCGGCCGCGAAGGCGCACAGCTGACCAGGCAGGTCCTCCTTGGACAGACCCTCGTACGGCCCGGCCGCGAGGTGGCGCACGACGACCCCGGGCTCCACCTCGACCACGGGGGACTGGGCCGCACACGTCGTCCGGGTGAACAGGTCCACGGCGATGTCACGCCGGGCCAGCTGCCGGGCCACCTCGAGCACGTAGACGTTCATGCCGCCGGCATCCCCCTCTCCGGGCTGGGCGAGCGGAGAGGTGTGCACGGTCACCATCGCGATGCGGTGCAGGCGGCGCTGCCGTGGGTGCGTGCTCATGACCACCGAGTGTGTCACGGCATCCGCGGGGTGTCCGTGACGGTCACCACCGCCCGGGGGGCCCAGACGTGCACCGCGATGCGCCCGTCCTGGCGAAGATCGACGGCACGAGGCACCTGGACCGGACCGATCGACACGTCGGTGCCGAGCACCCAGGTGAACGCGGGTTGGGCGATGACGGTCGGATCGACCCAGTACGCCCGCTCGCGCAGGTTGCGCTCGGGCAGGGCAGGGGCGATGCCGGTCGTCGCCGGCCGCCAGTCGAGGTGGATCGCCAGGGCATCGACCGCCGGCACGAGGACGTCCATGCGGATCGACCCGTCGGTCGGCTCGAACTTGATCCGCAGCGGTCTGCTCGTCGAGGAGTCGCGCACCACGCCCAGGTACTCGACCACGTCGCCGACCCGGCGCACCGCGTCGATGCGCACGGTGGACAGGACCCCACTCACCGTCTCGCGCGGATGCTCCCCTCCCTCGGTCACCGACCCGAACATCGCCGACACCGGGGCACCGCGCGTCACCGTGTCCGCGAGCACCTCGCTTCCGCGGGCGAGCCGGAACCCCGACGTGAAGAGGGACACCGACAACCCGGCCCCGAGCGACTGCACCCCGCGCGCCCCCTGCGCGACCTCGAGAAGCCCCGGTTCGACGTCGACGATCCCGATGTCGCGAGCCATGACACGCGGCACCCACGAGGTGAGTCCGAGCACCAGTGCGCCGCTCAGCGAGACGACCAGGGCCAGCATCGACAGGCTCACTCGCCCGTCACGGCTCCGTCGAACCCACCAGTCCAGCACCGTCTCAGCCTACGTCCGGCAGGTTGGCGGCTCGAGCCACCGAACTGCCGGACGTACCCTGACCCGGTGACACGGCAGCGGCCACACGGGGTGATCACCCGGGGCACGACCAACCCCAACCGGTTGCGGCGCTGTGACCGCTGGCTCGCCGGTCCGCAGGGGTGGCGGCTGCGCGCCCACCCGGGCCCGCCGGTCGTCGTCGACCTCGGGTACGGCGCCTCCCCCGTCACCGCGGTGGAACTCCACGACCGGCTGAGCGCGGTCCGCCCGGACGTCGAGGTCGTCGGCATCGAGATCGATCCCTCGAGGGTGGCCGCCGCCCGCCCCCTCGAGCGCCCCGGTCTGCGGTTCGCCGTCGGCGGCTTCGAGGTTCCCCTGCCGCAGGGTCGCCGGCCGGTCATCGTGCGGGCGTTCAACGTGTTGCGGCAGTACGACGAAGGTGAGGTGGCCGCCGCGTGGGACGCCACGGCATCCAGACTCGCCCCCGACGGCCTGCTCGTCGACGGCACGTGCGACGAGCTCGGGCGGGTCGCGGCGTGGGTGGCGCTCACGGCATCCGGACCGGTGAGCCTCACGATCAGCCTGCGCCTGCGTGACCTGGAGCGACCCGGGATCGTCGCCGAACGGCTCCCCAAGGCGCTCATCCACCGCAACGTGCCGGGCGAACGGATCCACCGGCTGCTGACCGAGCTCGACGAGGCGTGGGCGCGGCAGGCACCACATGCGGCCTACGGGGTGCGCCAGCGGTTCATCGCGACGGCCGGGGCACTACGGGATGCCGGGTGGCCGGTTCTCGACGGACCCGCACGCTGGCGGGTCGGCGAGCTCACGCTCGCGTGGGATGCCGTGGCACCGCGCGCGCTCTGAGGCCCTCGCCCCGCGCGGTGACCGGGTCACCAGGGGCCGTAGGGCCCCTGGTTGCCGCTGCCGCGACCCATGACCTGGTCGAGTGCCGGCTTGACGTCGGCGAGGTAGACCCCGGCGGCGACGATGGCGATGATCGCGAGGAAGCCCACCCCACCGAGGGCCACGAATCCGAGGAGCACCGCGAGACCGGTGATGAGCATCCAGAACTGCTTGGTGCGCTTGCCGGCCGCCACGAAGGCGTCGGGACGGCGCCGCACGCAGTCGACGAAGGCCCAGACCTCGACACCGAAGGCCACCGCCGACAGGCCCAGCACGATGTAGCTCTGGAGGGTGGCGAGCGCGTTCATGGGCTCAAGCGTAGGCGGCGCCGGCCGATCAGACGTCCAGGAGGATGGTGACGGGCCCGTCGTTGACGAGTTCGACGGCCATGTCGGCCCCGAAGCGACCGGCCGCGACCTCGACCCCACGATCCCGCAGCGCCTGCACCACCTGCTCGACGACGGGCTCGGCGACCGGGCCGGGGGCGGCCGCGTTCCAGGACGGCCGGCGGCCCTTGCGGGTGTCGGCGTAGAGGGTGAACTGGCTGACGACCAGGACGGGTGCGCCCTCGTCGAGCACCGATCGCTCGCCGTGCAGGATGCGCAGGTCGGCGATCTTGCGGGCCAGGGTGTCGACCTGGGCCGGCCCGTCGTCGTGGGTGACCCCGACGAGGGCGACCAGGCCGGGGCGGGTCAGCTCGCCGACGACCTCGCCGGCGACGACGACCCGGGCGCTGGACACCCGCTGGAGAACGGCTCTCATCGCGGCGTCACGCGTCGTTGGTGGTCGAGCCGCCGACGCTCATGGTGCCGTCGAGGTCTGCCGCCACGACAGCGCCCACCGGTTGCCCGTGCCCGAGGATCGGGGCCGACTCGAGCCGCTCGTACGCGCTGGACTCCACGCCCAGGCGGCGAAGGACCGCGGCCAGCACGACCGGGCGGGCCCGCTGGCCACCGTCGGCGATCTTCAGGGCGATTCCGCGGCCGTCGGCCAACCCGACGGCGTACACGGCTTCGGCCCCGTCCTTGGCGATGACGCCCTGCGTGCCCTGGATCAGCGCCGTGACGTCGCGCCGGGTGCCTCCCAGGTACTCGGGGTGCTGGCGGATCGCGTCGGCGACGCGACCCTCGTGCGTGCCCGGGTCGGCCGCGGCCACGCGCCCGAACGCCCGCGCCAGCCCGGCGAGCGAGATCGCCATCACGGGCGCGCCGCAGCCGTCGACGGCCATCGCCGCGACCGGCTCGCCCGCGAGGTCGGCGATGGTCTGCGCCATGAGCTGCTGGAGCGGATGCCGTGGGTCGCGGTACGTCGCGATGTCCCAGCCGTTGACCCGGCAGGTCGCGAGCATGGCCGCGTGCTTGCCCGAGCAGTTCTGCGCCAGCGAGCGCGGGGCGTGCCCGGCGGCGATCCACACGTCGCGCTCGTCCGGGTCGTAGGGCAGGTCGGGCGTGTTCTGCAGGTCGGCCTCGGTGAGGCCGGCGGCGGCGAGCATCTCGCGCACGGCGTCGAGGTGGAAGGGCTCGGCCGAGTGGCTCGCGCTGGCCAGGGCCAGGTGGTGCGGGGGCAGGTCGAGCCCCGCGCGCACCATCGCCACGGACTGCAACGGCTTGTTCGAGGAACGCGGGAACACCGGGTCGTGCGGGTCACCCCACGCCTGGAGCACGGAGCCGTCGGATGCCGTCACGGCGACGCTGGCGCGGTGCACCGACTCCACGACCGCGCCGCGGGTCACGTGGGCCAGCACCGGCGCCTGCGCGAGCGCGGGTGGTGTCACCGTGGAGACCTGGTCACCTGACGGATGGGCTGAACTCGGGGTCTGCTGGGGCACGCAGGTGACCCTATCCGCGGGACGGGGCGGACGGCATCCACCGACCGCACCCACCGCGTCGGTCGTGCCTGCGACCGCAGACACGAACGACCGGGGCCGGCAGGGCCGGCCCCGGTCGTCGGGGTGTCACCGGGAAGGGGTGGACCGGTGACGGTCAGGTCGGGCGTGGCCGACCACGTGGTGTCGCTCAGGCGGTGACGGTGACGGTCGCGGACGCGGCCGGCGTGTCAGCGGTCTTCGCGGCGGGCTTCGCAGCCGGCGCGGAGGTGCGCTTGGCGGCGGGCTTCGTGCTCACCTTGACGGTGCGCTTGGCCGGGGTGCGCTTGGCCGCGGGGACGTCGCCGACCTTCTCGGCAGCCTTCTCGGTCGCCTTCTCCGCAGCGACAGCGGTCTTGCGAGCGCTGGTCGTGGCGGCCTTGGCCGAGCTGACGGCCTTCTTGGAGGCGTTCTTGGTCGTGGTCGACGTGCGCTTGGCCGCGGTGCGGGTGCGCTTGGCGGACTCGGTGACCTCGGCCTCGACGGTCTCGAGACCCTCGGTGACGGAGCCGGTGACGACCTCGGCCAGCTTCACGGCCTCCTTGCGGGTGGTCGTGATGGTGGCCTTGGCGGAGCGCTCGATGTCGGCCGCCGCGTTGCGGGCGGAGGTGACGGCACCCTTGGCCTGCGCGACCGAGGTCTCGGCCTGCGCGACGAGGTCCTTGGTGGACTTCTGGTTGCGGATGCGGTTCACGAGGTTCTTGCCCCGCACGGCGAGCTCGTCGTAGCCCTCGGCGACCTTGCCGCCGACGACCATCGTCTCGTTGAGGACGACCGCGGGGATCTCCTTGACGCCGTCGACCAGGGTGGTCGCACGGGCCTGGACCTTGGCCGGGGCCAGGTCGGCGGAGAGCTCGACGCGGACCTTCTCGGCGCGAACGCGGGCCTCGCGGACCTTCTCGACGGCCAGGTCAGTGGCGCCGACAGCGGCGAAGAAGGGGGTGGCGTCGACGGTGTTCTTGATGTCGGTCATGACTGACATGGGTATCTCCTTGGTGGTGGTGCGTGAGTTCAGGGGGGTCGGCATCATTGCCGTGGGTTGTCCTCGACGTAGGACTCGTAGATGTCCAGCAGGGTCTTGCGCTGCCGCTCGGTCAGGGCCGGGTCGGCGGCGATGGCGCCTCGGACGTCGGGGGTCTCGGAGGGCGGGGTGACCTCGGCGTCCAGGATTCCGGCCTTGACGTAGAGGCTCTCGGCCGAGACCTCGAGACCCTTCGCGAGCTGCTGGAGGATCTCGGCGCTCGGCCGCTTGAGCCCCCGCTCGATCTGGGACAGATAGGGGTTGGACACCCCGGCGAGCTCGGACAGCTGACGCAGGGACAGCTTGGCGGCGGTTCGCTGCTCTCGCAGGTAATCGCCGAGGCTGCTGCCCAGGTCGTTCAGCGGGTTCTTGCTCACGTGACAAGTATGCTTGCTCTAGTTAGCAAGATGCAAACTGGAGCAAGCGTGAGCCCGCTCACACCGGTTGAGCGCTCAACTTTCCCCGGAGGAGACGGGTCGAGAGCGGGTGCGATCAGACCCCGGCGGGCTGGCGCTGGCGCAGCGAGATGTCGTTGCAGGCGGCGCAGGTCTCCTCGGGCACCAGGCCCGCGCGCATGAGCAGGCCGAACGCGTAGCAGCCGGCGCAGAAGCCCAGCGCCGACTCCAGGGTGGCGAACACGAGCAGGATGGCGAGCAGCGCAGTCGTCACGGCAGGCAGGCCGGCCACGAGGAAGCCCGTGGCGACGAGGGTGAGCACCAGGCCGATGGCCTGGGCAAAACGCTTCGGCGGCCCGGGGACCATGACCGGCTCACCGAGGCGGGGGGCGATCACCTTGGTCGCGAGCTGCCCGAAGGGGTCGAAGCGCGGGCCACTGGCCACTCGCAGGGCGAAGCCGACGGCGAGCACGGCGCTCAGCCAGAGCCAGCCGGTGAGCAGGGCCAGCGCGGCGACGAGCACCACGAGGCCTGCCACGACCCGGGCGGCCTTCTCGTTGACGATGGCCGGGAATTCAAAAGGAGTGCGCACGTCAGCCATAACCAGTGATTATGCGCCAGGCATTCCCGGAGGCCGAGCCGACGTCCGCGCCTCGGACGACGTCTGAACTCTCCGCCATCACTGGGACGACGGAGAAGTTTGCCCGCGTCGGAGATATATCTCCGTCCGTCCGAATCATCCCCGCCATCACTGTGATGGCGGAGAAAGTCTCGGGTGCCCGTGGGCTCGATCGGCGGGCGCTGCGTGAGCATGTCCAGCCCGCAGGATCAGCGCGCGCGGCGGTCCTTCACCCCGAGCAGCTCTCGCGCCGCCTCGGTGCCGAGCGGCGGGCGCTGCATGAGCGTGGCCAGCTCCGCAGCCCGGGCCACGAGCTCGTCGTTGTGCTGCACGACCTGGCCACGGGCGAACACGACGTTGTCCTCCATGCCCACCCGCAGGTGACCACCGGCCGACAGGGCCGCGGCCATGATCGGCAGGTGACCCCGGCCGATACCCGTCGCCGACCACGAGGTGACCTCGGCGGGCAACATGGCGACGCCGGCCATCAGGGCAGCCGTCGTCGCCGGCATCCCACCCGGCACGCCGGTCACGAGGTCGACGTGCACCGCCCCGCCGAACGGCAGGCCGTGGGTGTCGATGAGCCGCCGCAGGGCGTGAACGTGGCCGAGGTCGAACAGCTCGAACTCGGGCACGACCTGGCGCTCCTGCGCCATGACGTACAGGTCGCTCATGAACCCCCACGGGTTCAGGAAGACGTCGTCACCGAAGTTCGTCGTCCCACACGTGAGCGAGCACGAGTCCGGCTCGGCGTCGAGCACGGTCAGCCGCGTCTCGAGCGGGTCGTGCACCGAGCCCCCCGTCGACAGCTGGACGATGAGGTCGGTCTCCGAGCGCACGGCATCCACCGACGCCCTCAGCAACCCCCGGTCCAACGTCGGCGCGTGGTCGGCGTCGCGGATGTGCAGGTGGATCAGCGCCGCCCCGGCCGCCTCGCAGCGCCTGGCGGTCTCGACGAGCTCGTCGAGGGTCGTCGGCAGCTGGGGCAGGTCCGCCTTGGCGTGCTCGGCGCCCGTGGGGGCGACGGTGATGAGGGTCCCGACCGGGGTGGATGAGGTGGCCATGGCCCCCATCATGTCAGGTCATTGCCGAAGATTCTTCGGGGATCAGCCACTCACGACGACGGTCTGGGATGCCGCGGTCTCTCCGACGAGAAGATCCACGTCCTCGGGGATCGACCGCTTGATGACCGCGAGCGCGATCGGGCCGTCCTCGTGATGGCGCGCCACCGTGGTGATCCGACCCACCTCCCGGTCGCCGAAGCGCACCGGCGCACCGGCATCCGGGAGCACGTGACCCGACCCGTCGAGGTGCAGGAAGACGAGCCGTCGCGGGGGCCGCCCGAGGTTGTGGACGCGGGCGATGGTCTCCTGACCGCGGTAGCAGCCCTTGTGCAGGTGCACCGCGGTGCGCAGCCAGTCGACCTCGTGCGCGATGGTGCGGTGATCGGTCTCGGCCCCGAGCCGCGGGCGCCACGCCATGACCCGCAACGCCTCGGCCGCCCAGGTGCCGGCCAGCGGCCGGTCGCCGACCGCGGCCTCGAGGTCAGGGCGCGCCACGATGAGCTCACGCCACGCACGCCCCTCGCCGGGGTGCCCCTCGACCGGCCCGTATGCCGCCGTGTCACCCACGAGGGCGGGCCACGCGTCGACCCACGCGAGCGGCTCCCCCGGAGCGGACTCGGCGCCGATGGGCTCGCCGAGCACTGCCCAGTGCGCGGTGACGTCGGCGACCTCGACCCGCAGCATGAAGCGCATCGAGTTCAGCCACCCCACGAGCGCGGGCGCTCCCCCGGGCTCGACGGTGATCCACGTCGTCTCCCCGTCGTCGACGAGGTGCAGGGCGTGCTCGATGTGCCCCTTGGGCGAGAGCACGAGCGACTCGCGCGACGTGCGAGGTGCCAGCCCGGTGAGGTGCTGGGTGGTCATCGAGTGCAACCACGTGAGGCGGTCGGGCCCGGTGACGGTGACGACCCCGCGGTGCGACAGGTCGACCACGGCGAGCCCTTCGGCCAGCAGGCGCTGCTCACGCATGGGGTCGCCGTAGTGGGCCGCCACCCCGGCGTCGGCGCCCTCACCCTCGACCGCGCCCTGGCGATCGAGCAGGGGCGAACTCACGGTGGACGTGGTCATGGTGTGGCCTTCGGGGACTCGGGGGGTGCGGACGACACCGCGGCGGATGCCGGGTGGTCGCCGGCGTGGTGCGGCTCGCCGGCGTGGTGCGGCTCGCCGGCGTGGTGCGGATCACCGACATCGGGCAGGTCGGCGGAGCGACACTGCCCGCACAGCCCGTGCACGGCGGCGTGCGACACCTCGGCGGCGAACCCCAAGGCCTCGTCGAGCCGGGCCACCAGTTCGTCCGCCGCGGTGAGCGGGGCCTCGCCCACCCAGCCGCACCCCCGGCAGACGACGTGCAGGTGGGTGGCGTGCTCGGCGAGGTGGTAGCTCGGCGCACGGTGGTCGACGTGGGTGTGCCCGACCAGACCCAGCTCCTGAAGTGCATCGAGGGCGCGGTACACCGTCGACGCGGCGACCTGTCCGCCCCCGTCGCGCGCCACGGCATCCACGATCTCGTCCGGGGTCGCGTGACCGAGCCGCCCCACGGCGCCGAGCACCCGCTCACGCTGCGAGGTCAGCCGCTTGCCGCGGGCCCGCAGTCGCTCGCCGAGATCGCTCATCCCACCAATGTATGTCGCCACCACGCCGGGCCATGCATCCCCGCGCCCCGGGCAGATGCGGCGGTACCGGCTGCGGAGCGTCCAGCGGGCGTCCAGACAAGGCTCGTAGACTGGGTGGGTGAGTGATAACGGCGTGGGGTCCCTGATCGAAGGGCTTCCTGATACCCAGGAGACCCGCCGCGAGCAGAAGCGGCGCGATCGTCGGGGCTCCCGGCGGGCGCTCATCGTGATGCTCAGCATCTTCGGCCTCATCGTCGGAACCGGTGTGGCCTACGTCGGCTACCTCGCGTTCACGGTCGGCAACAACATCGACCAGGGCATCGATCTCGGCGAGCGCCAGCCGGTCACCGCCCCCGACGGTGAGCCGGTCGCAGAGACCGGCACCGGCACCAACTTCCTCGTCATCGGCTCCGACACCCGCCCCGGTGACGCCGGGCGGTCCGACGTCATCGTCCTCGTGCACGTCCCCGAGGACAACAGCGCGGTGCAGATGATCCACTTCCCCCGAGACCTCTACGTGGACATCCCCGGGCGCGGCAAGAACAAGATCAACGCCGCCTATGCCTTCGGCCGCGAACCCCTGCTCGTCCAGACCATGGAGCAGTTGCTCGGCGTGCGCATCCACCACGTCGCCCGCACCGACTTCGAGGGGTTCAAGAACATGACGGATGCCGTGGGTGGCGTTCGCGTGTACGCCGAGGAGGGCGGCGCCGACGGCATCGTCAAGGGTTGGAACGACCTCAACGGCGAGCAGGCACTGGCCTTCGTCCGTGAGCGCTACACCCTCAGCGAGGGTGACATCTCGCGTGGTCGGCGCCAGCTCGCCTTCATCAAGGCGCTGATGCTCGAGGCGACCAGGCCCGAGAACATCGCGAACCCGATCACCGTCGCCAAGTTCGCGAACGCCGCCACCGAGAACCTCGTCGTCGACAAGGGCCTGACCACTCGCGCGATGACCGACTACGCGATCGCGCTGCGCAACGTGCGCGGCGGCGACGTCGTCTTCGCGACGGCCCCGTTCTCCGGCTACGGCACCTCGCCGCAGGGCGCCTCGATCGACATCGTCGATGAGGCCGGGATGGCCGAGCTCGGTGAGGCGCTGCGCACCGACTCGATGGACACCTACCTCGACGTCTTCGTCACCCCCTGACGCACAGCCCCCGACCCGCACGTATTGCACTGCAGCCACCCGGATCCGGGTGGCTGCAGTGCAATACGTGCGGGGTGCGGGTCACGGCGGGGTCACTCGACGCGCTTGAGCTCCGCGGAGATGTGCGACTGCAGCGGCTGCCCCATGGCGGCCATGTCCATGACCCACATGAGGTTGCTGTTGACGTTGCCGTACATGCGGTGACCCGCGGTGTACTCCTTGGCGAACGGGCTGCGCATGACGCCGTCGGTGCGCAGCTCGACCTTGGCGGGTGACGCCACCCCGGCATACATCTCGACGAACCCGGTGTGGTGGGTCAGCAGCAGCTCGGCGTTCGTGCCGTCGTCGTGGGCCGGCACCATGCGCCAGAAGCCGACCTCCGTCGCGAGCGGGCGCACCTGGTTGCCGTCGTCGTCGAGCAGCCAGGTCTGGGACCGCCACTCGAGGAACGGGCGGCCGTCGTGGCTGCAGACGATCTCCTGGCCGAAACGGGCCGACTCGATCGTCGGGTAGCCGACGAGACCGGCACCGGCCCAGCGGCCGACGAGCCAGGCCAGGGGCGCGAGATCCGGGTGCAGGCTGGTGTCGAGGGTGAAGACCATACGCTGCATCCTATGGACTCCGCGCAGCCCTCACTCGTCGTCAAGGTCACCTGCGGCACCGAGGCCCTCGAACGGCTCAACCAGGGTTTCACCGTGGCGGCGACCGCCTTGGCCGCCGGGATCGAGCTCAGCCTGTGGCTCACCGGCGACGCGACGTTCATGGCCGTGCCGGGTCGAGCCGAGCTGGTCGACCTCCCGGATGCCGTGCCGCTGGCTGAGCTGCGCGACCTCCTTCTCGAGGGGGCGAGGGTCACGGTGTGCGGCCAGTGCGCGGCCCGGCGCGGGCTCACGGCATCCGACCTCATGACGGGGGCCGGCATCCGTGGGGCGGCGGCCTTCGTCGAGGAGGTCATGGCGCCCGGCGCCCGATCCCTCGTCTACTAGCCCGCCCCCGGGGTGCTTCGCCCCGGAAGGTTCACCTTCGCAGGGGAAAGTTGCGGGGTCGAGGTGAAGGTTCCGGCATCGGGCGAGAAAGTTGGGGTCAGCCGACGATGAGCAGGGACAACCCGTAGGCCACGACGCCGGGCACGAGCAGCGCAGCGGCGGCGCTGGACATCTGGCTCTTGACCGTCGTGATGGCCGGCAGCACGCTGTGGACCCGGCGCATCGCGTGCGAGACCGCGGCGCAGACGAACCCCACGAGCGCTGCCGGAGCAACGCCCGGGCCGTCGATGACCGACGCGGCGATGATGGCACCCAGCCCGCCGAGGAGCATGGCCGCGGGCAGCATCCACGGCCGAAGCGCTGCCATCCCGGCACCGAGGTCGGCGAAGGATGCCGTGGCGATGGCCACGAACGCCACCACGGCGATCTGCGCGGTGAAGTCGCCGCGCGACAACGGCAACCACGTCGTCCCCAGGGCGATGACGGCCAGGCCGAACGAGGTGACCCCGATCGAGTCGGTGAGCCGTGGCCGACCGTCACGACGCAGGATCTGGTGCCCGAACATGATGGCGAGCCCGATGATGAGGGCGACCGGCACGAGCCGCAGGTAGGGCTCCTCGGGACTGGCGACCCCGGCTGCGGGTGCGAGAACGGCCGGGACTCCGATCGCCAGCGACGACCCGAACCGGCTCGACGAGCCGTGCAGGGCCGGCCATCCCCAGGCGACGACGATGCCGGCCCAGGCCAACCCGGCAGCCAGGAGCACGGGGTCGGCGACGAGGGCGAGGATGAGCAGACCGGCGAGGACGACGGTCGCGGCGACGGTGACGGGCCGCGGGACGGTGGCCAGGGCCGGCAGCACCGGCTCGTGGAGCACAGCGTCACGGCGGGCGCGGCGGGCCGCTCGCGTCTCCGGCTCAGGGGCCGCAGTCGCCTCGCTCGAATCCTCGTCCACGCGCGGCATCCTCCCATCATCCCCCGGCAAAGGGCGGGAGAACCTCGACGACCGCGCCGGGCGCGATCTGGTCCGCGCCCGTGCTCGCTCGCCCACCGACGAGCACCGAGCACACCGGCAGGACCGCGAGCAGGCCGGGGCGGGCCGTCGACAGGTGGGCGACGAGGTCGTCGACGGTGGACACCCCCGCCAGTCGCTCCTCCGCGACGCCCGCGGCGGCCCGAACCCCCGCCCAGTAGCGGACCGTGACCATCTCAGCCGGATCGGTGCCGGGACCTGACGTGTGCATGACCACCTATCCTGATGGGTAATGGCCCACCTGCTGCTGCTGACGAACACCTTGGCGCCCAGCGCCGAGGTCGTTCCTGCGCTCGGGCTCCTGAGCCACCATGTTCGCATCCTGCCCGCGGAGGCCTCCGTCCTGGTCGACGCGCCACAGGCTGACGTCGTCATCGTCGACGCCCGTCGCGAGCTCGCGATGGCCAAGTCGCTGTGCCGGGTGATCTGCACGACGGGCATCTCGATCCCGCTCCTCGTCGTCGTCACCGAGGGGGGCCTGGCCGGGCTGACGAGCGACTGGGGCATCGACGACGTCATCCTCGACACCGCCGGCCCGGCTGAGATCGAGGCCCGCCTGCGCCTGGTCATGGGGCGCACGAACGAGGCCGCCGAGGACGAGACCGGGCCGATCACCGCCGGCGCCCTCGTCATCGACGAGGTGACCTACTCGGTGCGCCTCCGGGGGCGGCTGCTCGACCTCACGTACAAGGAGTTCGAGCTGCTGAAGTACCTCGCGCAGCACCCGGGGCGGGTCTTCACCCGGTCGCAGCTGCTCCAGGAGGTGTGGGGCTACGACTACTTCGGGGGCACCCGCACGGTCGACGTCCACGTGCGGCGGCTGCGCGCCAAGCTCGGCACCGACTACGAGGTGCTCATCGGGACCGTCCGCAACGTCGGGTACCGCTTCGTCCCCGAGGTCGCCGACTCCTTCTCGGAGATCGAGTCCTGACGTGACGCGCCCCCCGCGCACGACGCGCCTGTCCGCGATCGATGACGCGACGGCATCCGAGGTGCGCGACCTGCTCGCTCGGGCGCAGGACGCCGACGGCGTCGAAGCCGTCTCCGAGTCGTTCCGGTTGGCGATCGGCCCGGCCCGCGAGGGCGTGGTCCACCTGGTGCGCCTGGACGAGGACGACGCCGTCGTCGGGTATGCGCAGGTGGCTCAGGCGGGCGGGCCGGATGCCGTGGCCGAGCTGGTCGTGGACCCGCGGCGTCGTCGTCGCGGGCACGGTCGGGCCCTGCTCGACGAGGTGGTGGCGCAGGGTGCCCACAGCATCTGGACGCACGGCATGCTGCCCGCCGCGACGGCGCTGGCTGCTGCCGCCGGGTTGGTCGTCACGCGTGAGCTGTACGTCATGGGCCGGCCGCTGACTACCGAGGACGCGGTCGATCCGGCTATGCCGCAGGGGTTCTCGGTGCGCCCGTTCCAGCCCGGAGTGGACGACGAGCGCTGGGTGGCGCTCAACGCCGCCGCCTTCGCGAGCCACCCCGAGCAGGGCCGGCTCACCCTCGCCGACCTGCACGAGCGGATGGCCCAGCCGTGGTTCGACCCGGCGGGGCTGCTCCTCGTCGTCGACGACACCACCGAGGAGGTGGTCGCCTTCCACTGGACCAAGGTCGAGCCCGTCACCCCGCCCGCCGTCCCACGGGGAGAGGTGTACGTCGTCGGGGTCGATCCGGCGTACCAGGGCCGCGGGCTCGGGGGGCCGGTGACCTCGCTCGGCCTGGCCCACCTCGCACGGCTCGGCCTGGCTGAGGTCGAGCTCTACGTCGACGGCGACAACACCGCGGCCCGTCGGACGTACACGCGCCTGGGCTTCCGGGACACCGCGGTGCACGCCCAGTACGGCACGCAGACGCACCCGGGCGCCGACCTCACCGAACCTGACAGGATTGCCCCATGACGGCAGACACCGAAGTCACGCACGAGGACGTTTCCCAGGCGACGCCGATCACCGCGCGCGATGCCGCCGCCGACGCCTCGGCCGACGCGAGCATCGTCAGTGAGGTCTCGATCGTGAGCGCCGCCGCCGAGGAGACGCGAAACCACCAGCCCCGTGGGTCCAACGGGAGGTTCGTCGGCCGCCCCGCGGGCGCGGACGGCATCCAGGATGTCGAGGACGAGGCCCTGCCGGCCGACCGGTTCCTCGACCGCGAGATCTCGTGGCTGCAGTTCAACGAGCGGGTGCTGCAGCTCGCCGGTGACGAGAACATCCCGCTGCTCGAGCGCTGCCGCTACCTGGCGATCTTCGGGTCCAACCTCGACGAGTTCTTCATGGTGCGCGTCGCCGGCCTCAAGCGCCGGATCGCGACCGGCATCGCCGTGCGGTCGGCATCCGGTCTGGAACCTCGCGAGGTGCTCGAGCAGATCTCGCTCGTCGCGTCCGAGCTGATGTCGATGCAGGCCCGCGTGTACCGCGACCAGGTGCGCCCGGCCTTGGCGACCGAGGGCATCACGATCGTGCGGTGGGACGAGCTGTCGCCCGAGGAGCACGAGCGCATCGGCCAGATGTTCACCAGCCGCGTGTTCCCGGTGCTCACCCCGCTCGCCGTCGACCCGGCGCACCCGTTCCCGTACATCTCCGGCCTCTCCCTGAACCTCGCGGTCGTCCTGGTCAACCCGCGCACCGGCAAGGAGCACTTCGCCCGGGTCAAGGTGCCGCCCGTGCTCCCCAGGATGCTGCGCGTCGCCGACAGCGCGGACGAGTCGCCGCTGGCCGACATGTACGCCACCAGGTTCGTGCCGCTCGAGGACGTCATCGCCGCGCACCTGGACCACCTGTTCCCCGGCATGGAGATCCGTGAGCACTTCACCTTCCGGGTCACCCGCAACGAGGACCTCGAGGTTGAGGAGGACGACGCCGAGAACCTGCTGACGGCGCTCGAGCGTGAGCTGACCCGGCGCCGCTTCGGCCCGCCGGTGCGCCTCGAGGTCGAGGAGGACATGGACGACCACGTCCTGGACCTGCTCGTGCGCGAACTCGGCGTCGCGGCATCCGAGGTGTACCGCCTGCCGGCACCGTTGGACCTGCGCGCCCTCAACGTCATCGCCGACCTCGAGCGCTCCGACCTGCACTTCGACCCGTTCGTGGCCCGCACCAACCCCGACCTCGCGCCGACCGAGAGCTCGAAGGCCCGCGACATCTTCGCCTCGATCCGCAAGCAGGACGTGCTGCTCCAGCACCCGTACGACTCGTTCTCGACGTCGGTGCAGGCCTTCATCGAGCAGGCGGCGGCCGACCCGCGGGTGCTCGCGATCAAGCAGACGCTCTACCGCACGAGCGGTGACAGCCCCATCATCGACGCCCTCATCGACGCCGCCGAGGCCGGCAAGCAGGTGCTGGCCGTCGTCGAGATCAAAGCGCGCTTCGACGAGGAGAACAACATCTCCTGGGCGCGCAAGCTCGAGCACGCCGGCGTGCACGTCGTCTACGGCATCGTCGGCCTGAAGACCCACGCCAAGCTCTGCCTCATCGTGCGCCAGGAGGCCGAGGGGCTGCGCCGCTACTGCCACGTCGGCACCGGCAACTACAACCCCAAGACGGCCCGCCTCTACGAGGACCTCGGGCTGCTCACCGACGACCCGCAGGTCGGCGAAGACCTCACCCGCCTGTTCAACCAGCTCTCAGGGGTCGCCCCCCGCAGCCGGTTCAAGCGCCTGCTCGTGGCGCCCCGGTCGGTGCGCTCGGGGCTCATCGACCTCATCGACGCCGAGATCGCGAACGAGGAGCGCGAGCCCGGCAGCGGCCTCATCGCGTGGAAGGTCAACTCGATCGTCGACGAGCAGCTGATCGACGCGCTCTACCGGGCCTCGCGCGCGGGGGTGCGCGTCCAGCTGTGGGTGCGCGGCATCTGCGCCCTGCGCCCCGGCATCCCCGGCGTGTCCGAGAACATCGAGGTGCGCTCGATCCTGGGCCGCTTCCTCGAGCACTCCCGCATCTTCCTGTTCGGAGGCGGCGGCGAGACCGTGGCCCTCATCGGCAGCGCCGACATGATGCACCGCAACCTCGACCGCCGCGTCGAGGCGCTGGTGCACCTCGTCGACCCGCGCCACCTCGCCGACCTCGATGCGCTGATGAAGCGCGGCATGAGCGATGAGTACATGCACTGGAAGCTCGGGGCTGACGGCCGCTGGATCCGCCACCACCTCGATGCCGATGGGGCCCCGCTCACCGACCTTCAGACCGCCATGATCGAGATGCACGCGAAGCGGCGCCGCAAGGCCCGCCGACGGTGACCGGCTACCCGGGCGCTGGCTGCACGGAGGCGGCCCGATGAGGATTCCCGCGGCAGGCACCCTGCCGTGGCGGCTGCGCGACGGTGAGCTCGAGGTCGCCCTCGTGCACCGGCCCCGGTACGACGACTGGTCCTGGGCCAAGGGCAAGCTCGACCCGGGCGAGGACTGGGCCGTCGCCGCCGTGCGCGAGACCGTGGAGGAGACCGGGCTCGTCGTCCGACTGGGGCCGCCGCTGCCCGAGGCCCGCTACACCCTGCTCGGCCGCGACGGCACCCCCGACGACAAGGTCGTGCGCTACTGGACCGCCCAGGTCACCGGCGGCGACGGCCACCTCGTCAACGAGATCGACGAGGTCGTCTGGCTCGACGTGCCGGCCGCCCACACGCGGTTGGACTACGCCCGCGACCGCGACCAGCTGCTCGCCCTAGTGCGCCTGCACCAGGCGGCCCGCCTCGACACCTGGCCGCTCGTCCTCGTGCGGCACGCGCACGCGCTCGCCCGGGGACAGTGGTCGGATGCCGACCCGCTGCGCCCCTTGTCGGCGGAGGGCAGGCGTCGCTCGGCTGAGCTCGTGCCGGTGCTCGCGGCCTACGGCGTGAGCCGGGTGCTCACCTCGCCGTCGGAGCGGTGCGTGCGCACCGTGGAACCGTTCACCGAGGCGGCCGGGGTGCGCCTGCGCACCCGCTCCGGGTTGTCGGAGGAGGGCTTCGAGGCCGACCCCCGCACCGCCCCCGCCCACCTCGGCCGGCTGCTCGAGCGCGGCGAACCAGCGGTGCTCTGCACCCACGGCCCGGTGCTGCCCAGCCTCCTGGACGACCTCGAGGGCCGGTTGGACCTCGACCAGCCCGCCTCGGTCGAGGTCATCGAGGAGTTCGTCGAGGCCCGCGATGACCGCCTCGCCAAGGGTGAGGCGCTGGTCTGCCACGTCGTCGGTGTCGGGGACGACGCGCGCGTGGTCGCTGTGGAGCGCCACCTCCCCTGAGCCTCCCTTCACGGCGGGTCGGCGCACGTCGGCACGCCGTGCGGCACCGTGCCCTGACCAAGCGGACGAGAAATAGCCGGATGCCGTTCACGGTGCGTTCACCCGCGGCGGGCCGATGCGTCACCCGGCGTCTTTAGCGTCACCCGTGTCGAGCAGTGCGGCTCGGCCCCATGACCCTTGTCCTCTGAGAGGTACACACCGTGAAGATTCAGCGTTTCGGCGGCTCCGCCGCGTTCGTCCTGGCCGGGGCACTCGCCCTGTCCGCCTGTGGTGGCCAGGAAGCCGAGAGCGGCAGCGGCGCCACCGGCGCCGACGGGGCTGCAGCCCTCAGCGGCGCCATCTCCTCCGACGGCTCCAGCACCGTCGGCCCCCTGACCGAGTCCGCTGCCGAACTGTTCATGGGCGAGAACGGCGGAGTGCAGATCACCGTCGGCACCTCCGGCACCGGTGGCGGCTTCAAGAAGTTCTGCGAGGGCCAGACCCAGCTGTCGAACGCCTCGCGTCCGATCAAGGACGAGGAGAAGGCCGCCTGTGCCGCCAACGGCATCGATTTCCAGGAGCTCGTCGTCGCCAACGACGCCATGACCGTCGTGGTGAACAAGGAGAACACCTTCGCCAAGTGCCTGACGGTCCAGGAGCTCAACACCATGTGGGCCCCCGAGGCGACCGGCAAGATCATGAAGTGGAACCAGGTCAACCCGGCCTTCCCGGCCGACAACCTCAAGCTCTACGGCCCCGGAACCGACTCGGGGACCTTCGACTACTTCACCGACGAGATCAACGGTGAAGAGGGTGCCTCGCGTACCGACTACGAGCCCTCCGAGGACGACAACATCATCGTCCAGGGCGTTTCGGGCGACAAGAACGCCCTCGGCTACTTCGGCTTCACCTTCTTCGAGGAGAACGCCGACAAGCTCAATGCCGTCGAGATCGACAACGGCGAGGGTTGTGTGGCTCCGAGCTCGGAGACCGCGCGCGACGGGTCCTACGCCCCGCTGTCCCGCCCGCTGTTCATCTACGTCGACAAGAAGGCCTTCGCGGAGAACGCGGCCCTGAAGTCGTTCGTCAACTTCTTCATCGAGAACGACACCGCGATCGCTGAGGCGGCGCAGTACATCCCCTTGAGCGACGAGCAGAAGAAGACCGCTCAGGACGAGCTCGCCGCCCTCGGCTGAGGCCGGACCACCACCACCACAGGAGCAACTCCTCGTGTCAAGCATGAGTGCCGGCGCAGGCCCCTCGACCACCTCGGGGGGCCTGCGCCCTTCCCCGCCGCCGCCAACGTCGCTGCGATCCACGAGACCTCGCTACGGTGAGAAGTTGGCCCTCGGCTTCATCGTGGCTGCCGCCGGAGTCTCGATCGTCACGACGATCGGGATCGTGCTCTCCCTCCTGATCCCGGCCCTGGAGTTCTTCCGGCAGGTCAGCGTCGTCGAGTTCCTCACCGGGACCTCGTGGACGCCGCGCTTCGCCCAGAAGGAGTACGGCGTGCTCCCGCTCGTGACGGGAACGCTGTGGACAACGGCGATCGCCCTGTCGCTGGCCATCCCGATCGGGCTCGGCGCCGCGATCTACCTCTCGGAGTACGCCTCGGCGCGCACCCGCAAGATCTTCAAGCCGACCCTCGAGCTGCTCGCCGGCGTGCCGTCGGTGGTCTACGGCCTCTTCGCCGTGGTCTTCGTCGGCCCCGTCGTCCTCAAGGAGTGGCTGGGCATCGAGGTCCAGACCTTCTCGGTCCTGTCGGCCGGACTCGTCCTCGGCGTCATGATCATCCCCACGGTCGCTTCGCTGTCCGAGGACGCCATGTCCGCGGTGCCGCGGGCGCTTCGTGAGGCCTCGTACGGGCTCGGCGCCAACCGCATGCGCACCGTCCTGCGGGTGGTCTTCCCTGCGGCCACCTCCGGCATCGCCGCTGCGATCGTGCTCGGTCTGAGCCGCGCCGTCGGCGAGACGATGATCGTGGCGATGGCCGCCGGCAGCCAGGCCAAGATGGTCACCAATCCGCTCGAGGGCGGGCAGACGATGACCGGGTTCATCGCGTCCGCGGCCCTCGGCGACAGCGTCCAGGGCTCCCTCGACTACTACACGCTCTTCGCAGTCGGCCTCCTCCTGTTCATCCTCACCCTCATCATCAACATGATCAGCATTCGCCTCGTCAACCGCTACCGGGAGATCTACTGATGGCCGTCATGACCACCGAGCCGCCGCCCTCGGCCACCCGGCCCCTGACCGCGGAGTCTCAGGGTGAGAAGAACCCGCAGTCGGTGTTCTTCCTCGTCCTGCTCTGGCTGAGCCTGGCCTTCGGCATCCTCGTCCTCGTCGTGCTCATCGTCACCACGTTCATCGACGGTCTGCCGCGGATGGACCTCAAGCTCTTCACCAACTACACCTCCCAGGTCGATCCCAGCAACGCGGGAGCGAGAGCCGCCATCCTCGGCACCATCCTGGTCATCGTGACGACCGCCATCCTCGCGATCCCCATCGGCATCGCGGCAGCGGCCTACCTCGAGGAGTTCGCCTCGAAGACCAGTCGATTCGCACGCATCGTCGAGCTCAACGTGCAGAACCTTGCCGCCGTGCCGGCGATCATCTACGGCATGCTGGCAGCCGCTGCCGCCCTCGCCGTCGGTCTCTCGCGGAACACCGTTCTCGCCGGCGGCATCGCCCTGGCACTGCTCATCCTCCCGGTCATCATCGTCTCGACCCGCGAGGCGCTGCGCGCTGTCCCCCAGGAGATCCGTCAGGGCTCTCTGGCTCTGGGTGCGAGCCCGATGCAGACGCTGCAGCGTCAGACCCTGCCTGCGGCGATCCCCGGCATCGCGACCGGCACGATCCTTGCCCTGTCCCGGGCGATGGGCGAGGCAGCGCCCCTCCTGCTGCTCGGTGCTCTCGTGTTCGTCCAGTTCGACCCCAACGGGTTGCTCAGCGGCTTCACGACGATGCCGATCCAGATCTTCAACTGGGCAGGTCGTTCGCAGGAGGAGTTCAAGCAGCTTGCCGCTGCTGCCAGCATCCTGCTACTCGCCATGGTCATCGCGCTGAACGCCGTCGCGATCATCATCCGCAACAAGTTCACCACCGCCCGATGAGCGAACCGACCGCGCAGCCCGCGGACACCACCCTGACCGCTTCCCCCGTCGACACTCCAGGAGAGTCCAGCGTGAACACCAGCCCGAGCACCACGATCCCCCGTCTGGACCCCATCGACGCCGGGCGGATCACGGCATCCGAGGCTCCTCGTGCGGTGATCACCGCCACCGACGTCAGCTGCTACTACGGCAGCTTCCGTGCGGTCAACGAGGTGACGATGGGCATCGGCCTCCACGAGATCACGGCGCTCATCGGGCCGTCGGGTTGTGGCAAGTCCACCGTCCTGCGCGCGCTCAACCGGATGAACGACCTCATCCCGGGCACCCGCGTCACGGGGACGATCGCCTACCACGGCATGGACATCTACGCGAAGGACGTCGACCCCATCGAGGTCCGCCGGCGCATCGGCATGGTGTTCCAGAAGCCCAACCCGTTCCCGAAGTCCATCTACGACAACGTCGCCTACGGCCCCAAGGTCACCGGCATGAAGGTCTCCAACATGGACGACCTCGTCGAGGAGAGCCTGCGCGGTGCAGCCCTGTGGGACGAGGTCAAGGACAAGCTCAAGCAGTCGGCGTACGGCCTGTCCGGTGGACAGCAGCAGCGCCTGTGCATCGCCCGAACCATCGCCGTCAAGCCCGAGGTGATCCTCATGGACGAGCCGTGCTCGGCGCTCGACCCGATCGCGACCTCACGCATCGAGGACCTCATGCTCGAGCTCAAGGAGGACTACACGATCGTCATCGTGACGCACAACATGCAGCAGGCGGCCCGCGTCGCCGACCGCACGGCGTTCTTCACGGCCGAGGCCGCAGAGGGCCACGGCGACCGCACGGGCCACCTCGTGGAGTTCGACGAGACGACGAAGATCTTCAGCAACCCCGCCGACTCGCGCACCGAGGACTACATCTCCGGCCGCTTCGGCTGATCAGTCCTCCCACAGGACCTCCGCTCTCCGCTCCCCGGAGTCACCTCCCCCCAGACGTCCACGGGGGTGAAGCGCGCAGGCTGCGTCCACAAGCTCAGCCGCCCTTCGCCCCCGTGGGCCCACCCCAGCGGTCCCAAGCCCCGACTTTGTGCGACTTGGCCGCGGTTTTCGCCCTCGCGAGGCGAAAGAACCGCAGTCAAGTCGCACAAGGTCGGGGCGTTGTCGTCCACAGGCACGGCCGGATGCCGGCACTGTCCACAGGCGCTCGGCGCACCCTTCGCGTGGAGGCCAGACAGCGCCACGGTGAGGGGATGCACCTTGACCTCACCCCGCTGCCTGCAGTCTTCCTCGCCGCAGAGGCCTCTGCGGCAGGTGTCGATGCGCGCCGCCTCAGGACCGCCGTTGCCGCCACCACCGCCGTCCGCCTGGGTCGGGGCGTGTACGCGGACGCCGCCCGCTGGCCCACGGACCGGTTCGAGCGCCACCGCCTGATGGCCCTGGCAGCGCAGCGGGCCGTCCAGGGCAGCGTGCTTAGCCATGTCAGTGCCGCCCTCGCCCACCAGTTGCCGAACCCCATGGGGGACCTGCCGCGGCCCGCCGTGACGGTCGATGACCGGCTCCGCTCGCGCTCGCCCGGCTCGTGGATGACGCTCTACCGCGGCGAGCTGACCACGGGTCACATCGAGTCGAACGGAGCGGTTCGACGCACCGTCGCCTCCCGCACGGTCCTGGACTGTGTCCGTCACCTCTCGACCGGCGATGGCCTCGCCGTCGCCGACGCCGCCATTCGTGCCGGGAAGACAACCGTGGATGCCGTCCGCGACCTTCGCGAGTTTCAGCGCCGGTGGCCGGGCGCCCAGAAGGGTGACCTCATGCTGGCGCAGGTCGACGCCAGGAGAGAGGGTTGGCTCGAGTCATGGTCAGCGGACGCCTTTCGCCGCATGGAGCTCCCGCGCTGGATCCCCCAGGTCAACGTCTACGACGCACACGATCGATTCCTCGGGCGCGTGGACGGGTACTGGCCTGACTTCGGCGTCGCAGCGGAGGCAGACGGGCGCGGAAAGTACCTCGGCGACGTCGACCCCTCACTCGACCGCAGCCCGGATGCCGTTGCTCAGCGAGTCCTCGAGGCCGGCGAGCGCGAGGTCGGTCTGCGAGCGTGCGGCCTGGGGCTCGTCCGATGGACGACCAAGGAGATCACCACGGCTCAACTCGTCGTGGGTGCCCGATGGCGAGCGGAGGTGGCGCGGACCGATCCGCGCGGCATCCGGGCCACTCTCATCTGCTCGTGCTGCAACGCCCCCCTGACTTCGTGCGACTTGGGCGCGGTTTATTCGGCCTCGGGGCGATAGAACCGCATCCAAGTCGCACGAAGTCAGGACGAAGTGGCGGGGCCGGGGGAAGGGCACGCCCAGAGGCTGGTCGCGCGACCGCCGGTCGGGTCAGAGGAAGGTGGCGATCAGCAGGTAGACGACGGCGGCGATCAACCCGGCCCCCGGAATGGTCAGCACCCACGCGATGGCGATCGAGCGCGCCACCCCCCAGCGCACCGACTTCGCCGACCGGGTCGCGCCCACCCCGACGATGGCCGACGAGATCGCCTGCGTCGTCGAGATCGGGGCACCCGTGGCCGTCGCCACGTACAGCACGGTCGCCGCCGTCGCCTCGGCCGCGAACCCCTGCGGTGGGGTGAGGTCGATGATCCGGCTGCCGAGCGTCCGGATGATCCGCCACCCCCCGGCATACGTGCCGATCGAGAGCACCACCGCCGACGATGCGATGGCCCACCACGGGATCGACAGGTCGCCCGGAGCCCGGTGCCCGCTCGCGACGAGGGCAAGGGCCACCACACCGGCGGTCTTCGCGGCATCCTGCATGCCGTGGCCGAAGGCCATCGCCGCCGCCGAGACGGTCTGGGCATAGCGGAAGCCGCGCGCCGTCGGCCCGGGCGCCGAGCGCCGGAACAGCCACAGGATCGCCGTCATGACGGCGAACCCGCCGAGGAGCCCGAGCACCGGCGAGAGCACCATCGGCACCAGAACGTTGTCCAGGATGCTCTGCCACTTCACGCTCGCGCCGGCCCCGGCCCAGCCCGCCGCGAGCGCCGCACCGCCCAGCCCGCCGATCAGCGCGTGCGACGACGACGACGGCATGCCCCGCCACCAGGTGATCATGTTCCAGCAGATCGCTCCGACGAGCGCCCCCGCACACACGGCGACCCCGGCGCCGCCCATCGGCACCGAGATGATGTCGCCGCCGATGGTCTGCGCCACCCGCACGCCGACGAACCCGCCGACGAGGTTCATCACGGCCGCCAGGCCCAAGGCGATGCGCGGCGTCAGCGCGCGGGTCGACACCGAGGTCGCGATGGCGTTGGCGGCGTCGTGGAAGCCGTTGGTGTAGGTGAACCCCAACGCGAGCACGACGACGAGCGCCACGGAAGCCCAGTCCACCGGGCTCAGGACTCCCGGACGGCGATCGCCTCGACCTTGAGCGCAACCGCCTCGAAGCCGTTGGCCGCCGCTTCGAGGGCGTCGATGATGTCCTTGTGCTTCATCACGGTGATGGGGTCGGCGCCGGGGGTGTTGAACAGCTCGGCGAGCATGCGGCGGTAGGCCTTGTTGGCGCGGTTCTCGAGCCGGTCGACCTCGACCCAGTAGGCCGTGAGCCCCTTCATCGAGCGCAGCCGGGTCATGGCGTCGGCGGTGATCTCGGCCATCCGCGAGATGACCTCGACCTGCTTGGCCACCCGCGGCAGCACCTCGTCGACCCGGTACAGCACGATGAGGTCGACGGCGGCCTCCATCAGCCCAACGCAGGTGTGCAGGGCGACGGCGAGCGCGTGCATGTCGGTGCGGTCGAACGGGGTCACGAACGACCCGTTGACCTTGCGGACGATCTCGTGCGTGGACTCCCCCGACGCCCCCTCGATCTCGTGCATGCGCTTCAGGGTCAGCTCGCGCTCCTCCGCGGACGCCCCGAGCAGCGCCGTCAGCTCACCCGCACCGTCGAGGAGGTGCCGCGCGGCGGCGGCGTAGAGCTCGAAGAAGTGCGGGTCCTGCGGGGTGAGGCGGATGCCCAAGATGGTCTCCGGGGAAGGGGGCCGATCAGTCAGCGACAGCGTAGGACGTCTCTCCGGATGCCGGGTAGCCGGGGACCGCGCGAGCCTCCCGTCGCGCTCGCGCCCGGGCTCTCAGGCGTGTGACATGCAGAGTGCGCGGTATTTCGCGCCCTCTGCATGTCATGAGGGCGGAAGTCACTCACGGGACTGAGGCGCAGGCCACCAACGAGTGAGTGGGTGCCGGACCGGGAGCGCCTCACGGCGCGTGGCCGCTCGTAGCGGCTGATGTTGGGACCCGGGGCTGCCGCGGTCCGGCACCCACGGGAGACACTAACGCCTCATCGCCGTCCAGGTGTTCCCGACGTCGTCAGTTCGTTGAAGGTCCACCGCTCACGAGCAGCCGCGACCCCGACGCCCGCGGTCTCAGTGGAGGTCGCCGGCCCGCCAGAGCCGGGCACAGGCCCGCAGGTCCTCCCCGGTGGTGAGCATCGCCAGGGCCGTGCGGGTCAGGTCGCTGGCACCGTCGGGGTCGACGTGGTCACGGTCGTGCGCCAGCTCGGCACGGCCCGCCGCGACGACGGAGCAGAACGCCGAGGCCCGTTCCAGGGCGACGGCCAGGTCGCCCTCGAACACCCCGGTGAGGATCTGGTCGGCGACCCGCTGGAGCTCCTCGGGGCGCGGGGGCTCGGCGATGCCGGCGACGGCGTGGGCGACGTCGGTGAACCGGATGCCGGCGGTGTACTCACGGCTGGCCTGCTCGGGGCTGCGCTGCACCCACTCGCGCAGCGCGTACAGGCGCCACAACGTGCCGGGCAGCGAGCGCGCGGGTCGCCCGCTCCACAGGTCGGCGACGGTCGACAGCCCGAGGTCGTCGACGAGGGTGACCAAGCGCCCGGTCACCTCGGGGTCGTGGGTGGCGCGGCCGGCACCGACGAGGATCGCCGCGCTCTGGTGCGCGATCTCGGTGACCTCGGCCGGCCCGGGCAGGGTGCCGCCGACCGACTCCATCGCGTCGGGGCCCAGTGGCTGGGGCCGGCGCGGGAGGGGTCGTCCGCCGTCGGTGCTCACCGCCTCATCATCCCAGCACCGTTCCCGATCCGAGCAGGGCCGCCCATGACGGCATCCGGATGCCGTGTCGCGGGTTAGGTTGACTAGGTCACCACCTCGTGTGCGAGGCCGACCACCCGGGGTAGGAGCACGGACATGACCCAGCACGACACCGCCGCGGCGAAGGCCCACACGGCGCCCCCACCCGACGCGGACCGCAAGCCCGACTCCCCGGGCGACATCGATCGTCCGGGGTGGAGGTACACGGCGAAGGCCTCGGTCGCCGAGTTCCAGCGCGACCAGTGCACCGACCTGGCGGCGGCCCTGACGTACTACTCGGTGCTCTCGGTCTTCCCCGCGATCCTGGCGCTGGTCTCCCTCCTCGGGGTCTTCGGGCAGGGGGAGGCAACCACCCAGGCGCTGCTCGAGATCCTGCGCGACCTCGGCCAGAGCGACATCGCCGACCAGCTGGAAAAGCCCATCGCGGCCATGGTCGAGGCGCAGAGCGCCGGCCTGGCGCTGGCCGTCGGTCTCGCCGGTGCCCTCTGGGGGGCGTCGGGCTACGTCGGGGCGTTCGGTCGCACGCTGAACCGGATCTACCAGGTCGACGAGGGCCGCCCGGTCTGGAAGCTGCGCCCGCTCGTGCTCCTCGTGACGGTGGGCCTGGTCGTCATGGCGGCCATCGTCCTGGTCGGCCTTGTCGTCAGCGGGCCCGTCGCCGAGGCGATCGGCGCGGCGATCGGGTTCGGCGAGCAGAGCCTGGCGTTGTGGAACCTCGCCAAGTGGCCCTTCCTCCTCGCGGTCGTCGTGCTGATGGTCGCGGTGCTCTACTACGCGACGCCGAACGTCCAGCAGCCCAAGTTCCGCTGGGTCTCGGTGGGGGCCGCCGTTGCCATCGGCATCTGGGTGCTCGCCTCGCTGGGGTTCGGGTTCTACGTCAGCAACTTCGCGAAGTACGACTCGCTCTACGGCTCCCTCGGAAGCGTCATCGTCTTCCTCCTGTGGCTGTGGCTGACCAACCTGGCCCTGCTCTTCGGGGCCGAGATCGACGCGGAGCTGGAGCGGGCGCGGCAGCTGCAGGCCGGCATCCGGGCCGAGCGCACCCTCCAGCTGCCGCCGCGCGACGACTCCGGGTCGCTCAAGGCCGCCACCAAGCTGGAGGAGCGCGTCGCCGAGGGGCGCCGGCTGCGGCTCGAGGCGCAGGCGCCGGACGAGGTTGAGGAGGCCGCGAACGGGTACGGACGCGGTCGTGGAGACCATCGACGCACGGCCCGCACCGGCGCGACACCAGCACACGAGCTGGAGCCCCTGCCGTCGGAGATCGCCCGGGAGCGGGCCCGGCGCCCCTGAGGCAGCCCTCGGCCTCATGGCTCACGGCCTTCGCACGCGCGGGCCGGGTGGGGGGCCTCGGTGACCTACCATGGTCCGGTGATTGCGACCAACCCCCGGTGAACCGGTTTCACGAGGGATTCGTCCTCGGTGACCGCTACACGCTGACCGCCCGCATCGCGTCCGGGGGCATGGGCGACGTCTGGGAGGCCAGCGACGGCGTCCTCGAGCGCCAGGTCGCGGTGAAGATCCTTCGGCCCAGCCTGGACGACGAGGAGGTCTTCGCGCTCCGCTTCCGCAACGAGGCGCTGCACACCGCCAACCTCGCGCACGTCAACGTCGCCACTGTCTTCGACTACGGCGAGGAGGACAACCTCGCCTACCTCGTCATGGAGCTCGTCCCCGGTGAGCCGCTGTCCGACCTCGTCAAGCGCGAGGGCGCCCTCGACCCGAGCCAGGTACGGGCGATCATGGCGCAGGCCGCGCTCGCCCTCGGGGCGGCCCACGAGGCCGGCGTCGTCCACCGCGACGTCAAGCCCGCGAACATCCTCGTCATGCCCGACGGCACGGTGAAGCTCACCGACTTCGGCATCGCCCGCGCCGTCGACGGGTCGGGACACACCCAGACCGGCGAGGTGCTCGGCACGCCGCACTACCTCTCGCCCGAGCAGGCCCTCGGCGAGCCCGCCACCGGCGCCTCCGACCTCTACGCCCTCGGCGTCGTCGCGCACGAGCTGCTCACCGGTCGCCGCCCGTTCGACAAGGGCACTCCGGTGGCGACGGCCCTGGCGCAGGTCAACGACCCGCCGCCGCCCCTGCCCGCGCACGTCCCCCCGGGCCTGCGCGCGCTCATCGAGCAGTGCCTCGAGAAGAGGCCTGCCGACCGTCCCGCGAGCGCCCGTGAGCTCGGTGAGCGACTCGGGCTCGACGAGCACGACCTGCCCGAGCCGTCCGGGGACGCCGCGGACGTCGTGGGTACGGCGGCGGCGGAGGAGCAGTCGCTCGACGACCGACCAGCAGCCCCACCGCGGTGGCCCGCGAGTGCCGACCCCACCCCGACGCCGACGAACGTGCCGGTGGCGGCCCCCAAGGGGCACGTGCACTGGGTCTGGGTGCCCGGGTTCAGCGCCGCCCTCCTCGCGATCGCGGCCATCGTCTACCTCCTGGCCCGCTGAGCGGCGGCGGGTCGGGCCCCGCTCACCATCGTGGCGCGGCGTGGGCAATACTTGCCCCCGGACAAGAGGGCAGTGCGACCCGCGCGGATGCCGTGCCGCCCGGTCACGCACCACCTCTCGTCCCACGGGCCTCTAGCTCAATGGTTAGAGCTGCGGACTTTTAATCCGTAGGTTGTGGGTTCGAGCCCCACGGGGCCCACCACGTTTCCGCAGGTAGATCGGCATATGCCGCCCCTCTCCCACCCCTCGCAGTGGTCGTGGCCCCAATCTGGCCCCAACTGGCCCCGGTCCTGCCCACTGGTGCCACGCCGTGCCAGCGCACGCCATACGGCCCCCAGACCCGTCGCAGCCACGCCTTCGGCCCTGTGGCCTGTGGCAGCCCTGTCCACGCTGTACGGGGCTGCTGGTCGGCTCAGACCGTCGATTGGCGCGACCACGCCGTGCGGGAGCGACCCTTGGCCCCGAGCCCACCCCACACGCCGTGCGTCGGCCGCACGACCTTGCGCCACTGGCGGCACTCGTCCAACACTGGGCAGCGGTAGAGGCAGATGCGTTTGGCAGCGTCGTGATCCTCGTAGTTGTCGGAGAAGAAGAGTGCGGTCTGCCCGACGCACGCGGCATCGTCCATCCACCCAAGACCCCGAACGAGTGCCGTCGCGGTCACCGCCGCCTCCGACCCAGCCGAGCCGCGTCATAAGCCGCCCCCCACGGCGGCACCGGGTCGCCCCGGTCCACTGCCTGCTCATGCGCGGCAGCCAGCAGCTCCTCTTCGACGGTGCGCGTCTTGAGACGGTCAGGTAGGTCGTACTCGGGGTCGCTCGGGTTCTGGGCCATACCTACCAGCGTGGGGAAGATGGCCGGAGATGTTCAGCCGAAACTCGGCGGTCGGCCCGCGAGTGCGGATAGCCTCCAACCTCGATGACGCAAGATCGGGGCGGACGCATGGGGCATTCCAGGGTCGTGATGGGCGCGGCGTTAGTCACGCTGAGCCTCGCCGCCGGATGTGCCGCAGACACCGGCGGTACGGCATCCACCCCCAGCGCGAGCGCCTCGACAAGCGTGCCGCCGCCCTCGGTCACGGCGACGCCGACCCCGACCCCGACGCCTTCCCCAAGCCCCACCGCTCTTGCCTCCGTCATCCTTGTCTGCGGCAACCTCGATGACGACATTGACTACCTGCCTCAAGAGGTCCCGGTCGCCCTTGACGGCACACCCAACTTCACGAGCCTGTGGGAGCAGCAGTTCGGGTGCGACACGGGGATGGGCGACGGGACAGTGACGGAAGCGGTCGCCGTGGAGACCCCTCTGCAACAGGCAGTCGTGGCGCTGGGGCGAAAGATCGGGTACGGGGAGTATGGCGACGAGAGCGACTCAGACGCGCAGATCCTCTACTCGGTGTTTCAGGGTTGTGGCTCGAACGAGCCGGACGACTACTACGCGACCTCGAAAGACCTGAGCGATGGTCAGGTTGACGAGATTCGACTGTGGATGACCCTCTGCCCCGATCATCCGCAAGCGAAAATCTGGCGCGCGGCCATCTCGGCGTCGGCGGAAGCGAGGAAGGCCGAGAAGAGCGGCAACCGCGTCTACGACGGCACGTACCTGGTCCCATCCGAGATGAAGCGTGGGACCTTCGTGGTTGAGGACGTAGAGAACTGCTACTGGGAGACGCGTAACTCGTCCGGCGACATCGTCGCGAACAACTTTGTCCTGGCGGCTCCCCGCGTCGTGGCGAAGGTTGACCGCTCAGCCGTCGTCTTCACGGCCGAGGGCTGCGGCCAGTGGAACCGGCAGTAGGCGGCGAGACCTCAACGATACGGACGTATCGGGGCGCTCATCTGCGTGCAGCACGTCGCGTACGCGACTGTGCGCAACGTGTGGACAACTTTGGCAAGGTGTGCACAACATGTGCACAACCGGGCGAAACTTCGATAGAGTTGGCAACGCAAGGCAACACAAGAGAACACGAGATGGTGGACGGCAGGGGATTCGAACCCCTCGGGTCAGGTTTCCAGACTCCCACCCGAGACCAACTGCCGCCCTACCTCTGGACCCCCGCCTAGGCGGAAGCCCAGAGGGTCACACTGAGTCAGAGCCTCCTATGGAGGCTCGGACACCAGCGTGAGAGTGAAGGTCCTGCGTCCTAACCGCAGGCTCATCACCACCACGAAGGAGCGCCGAGCCATTGTCGGTGCCTCCCATCTCTAGGGAAGAGTCGCTGATCGTCTCTTCGTCAACCTCAGCCCCCGTCCTACCGGGGGCTGAGGAGTTTTCGGGGCGCAGGATCCACAGGCCACGCTTACCGGCCTTGTCGATCCATCCCTTGCGGGCGGCGTAGTGAATGCCGTTGCGGACCTGGGCACGTTCGAGGCCAGCACCCGCATCACTGACGGCGGAGTAGACCTCGTCGATGCCGAGGACATGGAGAGGCCGTGCCCTGAAGACCTCCATGACGGCGTCGCTCGGATTGGCCTGCGCTACACGGTGATCGCCGTCACTCGCGGGCACAGTTGGGGTCGTGGGCGCAGGCTCCGGCACTGCGCTCGTCTTGCTGCCCAACGCGGAACCCATGTACTCCAGGAACGCGTCAGCGCCCGCACGCTTGAGCCGAAGGTCCGCAAGCCGCGTCTCCGCGTCGCGAATCTCATCGTCCAGCCGAGCCAGCGCTGCGTTGAAGTCTGTGTCCATGTCTCCGACTTTAGCATGACGCGTACGCATCGCCCGCATGTCACCAAACGGAACGCGTAGCCCCGCGTTGAATGCTGCCAACGTCCGCCGACGCGTAGCACGTACGTCTGACATTGCGAAGGTGGACACGCCGACGCGAGGCACGAACCGGCGCTATCGGGTCGGGCCTCGCGGGCTAGGGGTTTCGGGTCAGCCGATGCGGCGCACCTGTGCTGATGCGCGCTGTTCTGCCAGCCGGTCAGCCAGCCCGACGCCCTGACCCTCGAGGACGTGGCCGTACACGGTGAGGATCATCTGAGCATTGGCGTGACCCAGCCGCTTCGCGACGTAGGGCACCGGCAGGCCAGCCTCAAGGACCGCCGACGCGTGGTAGTGCCGCAGGTCGTGGAACCGCACCGGGATGCCGAGACCGCGCACCGTGGGGAGGAAGACCTGCCGGTAGAAGCGCGAGTGGTCGTAGGGCTTGGCCGATGGTGCGAACGCGAAGTGCTCCGAGTCATACCGGCGACCGTTGCCCCCGAACAGGTAGGTGGGCTGCCCCATGATTTCCGGACACGAGTTTTGGGTTTTTCAGGCTGCTTCTTGGGGGTTGTTGTGGAGGTCGAGGATCTCCTGCGGGGTGTTGTACCCGGCTCCAGAGCCCTTGCCCGGTGCCGAGCCCTGGGAGGAGTTTCTGTTCGGTGCCGGTGAGGCCGAGGGCTGCGGCGGTGGCTCCGAGCTGGTCGGGTTCTTGCCCTCAATGCCGCGCCCACCGTCACGGCGCACTCTGCAAGACTCGTACGTCCCCTCATGCCGCGATCCGAGCGGCCACGTTCCTGCTCGAGCACCGCTCAAGTCACGGTGCGGACCGCGACATGGAGGGTGGGGGAGGTCGCGAAGACGAAGACGCGGCCCAGTGGTGAGAATCCGCAGGCTCGTGGCTCCTCATCGTCATCGACAACGAACCCACTACCGTTGGGCCCGGCCAACTCCACACCCCGAGGGGTCATTCGGCAGCTCCAGCCGTCACGCGTCGTCGAGGACAACACGCCACCCCATAACCCGGCCACGGGCACCCGGTGTAGCCCCTCACCGTCCTCGTAGAACGCGGTCGGTGGTGGCTCGTGGAACCACGCGTAGTCACCTGAGGGATCTTCAGACCGGTCGAGCACAGCACCTGTCGCCGCATCCAGAACGCCGAGCCCATCATGGCTCCCGACGATGATGCGCTGCTCGTCCAGGAATCCGACCGCCACGAGACCACCAACACGTAGCGGCCTGATCGATCCCCAAGGCGTCACACCGCCACGCTACCGTCGGCGGCGAACTGTCAGAGGGAGAGTCGCCGAACGGTGTTTCTGGCCCGACACGCCAACATGGCCGCGGGATCGGTAAGGACGTCACCGGCCCCGAGTGCCTGTCGAAGCCGATCACCGCGACGGTGCTCCCGAACCAACACGGTGACGACCGACGCCACCTGTGAACAAGAGGTTCTCTCGATTCAGACCCTGGCCAGGCCTTCGGCAGCGGGCGTCAGGCGGAGCGCGGCGCGTACATGATGACCGCGACGCCGACGAGGCAGAGCAAGGCGCCGGCCACGTCGTAGCGGTCAGGGCGGAAGCCGTCGAGAACCATGGCCCAGGCGAGCGATCCCGCCACGAAGACGCCCCCGTAGGCCGCGAGGATGCGCCCGAAGTTCGCGTCCGGCTGAAGGGTGGCGACGAACCCGTAGAGCCCGAGCGCCACGACCCCGGCGCCGATCCACACCCACCCACGGTGTTCGCGTACGCCCTGCCAGATCAGCCAGGCACCACCGATCTCCGCGACGGCGGCCAGCACGAACAGCAGCACCGACCTCAGAACTGTCATGGACGAGGTCAGAGTCGGACGATCATCTTGCCGGTGTTCTCGCCCCGCAGGACCCCGAGGAAGGCGTCCACCGCGTGGGCGATGCCGTCGACGAACGTCTCACGCGACTGCAGTTCACCCGAGGCCAACCAACCGGCCGCCCGCTTGGCGTACTCCCCCGCGAGGTCGTAGTGGTCGCCGACGAGGAAGCCTCGGATACAACCGCGGGTCTGGATCAGCCGGGCGAGGTTTCGCGGCCCCGGAGCAGCCTCGGTGTCGTTGTAGACCGAGATCATCCCGCAGACGGCGATGCGGCCAGCGAGGCGCAGCGACCCGATCGCGGCGTCGAGGTGCTCGCCGCCGACGTTGTCGAAGTAGACGTCGATGCCGTCCGGCGCGGCCTCGCGCAACTGCCCCGATACCGGAGCAGCCTTGTAGTCGAACGCCGCGTCGAATCCGAGGTCCTCGACGACGTGGCGCACCTTCTCGGGCGACCCGGCGCTGCCGATGACGCGGCTTGCCCCGAGCGCCTTCGCGATCTGGCCGACCGCGCTGCCCACGGCACCGGCTGCGCCCGAGACGAAGACGACGTCACCGGGCTGAAGCGCGGCGATACGGGTCAGGCCTGCGTAGGCCGTCAACCCCGTCATCCCGAGAACGCCGAGGTACGCCGAATCGGGAGCCGCGGCATCCACCCGACGCGCCGACGCGGCATCCAGCACAGCCACCTCACGCCACCCGAGCCCGTGCAGCACGTGGTCACCGACGGCGAACCCGTCGGCGCGCGACTCCTCGACGACGCCGACGGCGCCGCCGGTCATCGCCTCCCCGATCACGTAGGGGTCGGCGTAGGACTTCGCGGCGCTCATCCGCCCGCGCATGTAGGGGTCGACCGACATGACGGTGTTGCGCACGCGAATCTGCCCATCACCCACCTCGGGCACGCAACTCTCGACGACCTCGAAGTCGGCGTGCGTGGGCCAGCCGACAGGGCGCGAGACGAGGCGGACTTCGCGGGGTGTGGGGGTGCTCATAAGTGTTGCCTCCGGTGCTGGTTCGATGGGTGTGCTGAGCGCTTCGCCGGCCAGGCAGCGACGGGACACGGGTGCGTGACCGCGACATCGGCTGAGGGTTGCGCCGGGTCCACCGTGTCATGCGGCAGGTTCCGTCCCGCCGGGAACTGTCCCGTCGTGACCGGCGCCCCGTGGTCGCGCCACTGCTGCGCGAGGCGGCTGAGCCTTGAGGGGCAAGGGTGGGATGCGCGTGAAGACGATGTCGAAGGCGCCCTCGAACCTCTCGGGCACGGCCTCAGCGAGATGTCCGAGGCCACCGCGATGTTGACGGAGGCGACGGACCAGTCGCGCAGCTGTCCCGCGGTGAGGTCCTCGACATCGCCGACCGGGACGATCGACGGGCCGATCGCCACGGCGACCAGGAGCGGCGCGAGCACGAACCCGGTCACGCGCAGAACGTATCTCGTGGGCTGCGGGCCGTGGTTCGGCCATCGTGGTTTGCCCTCCAGGACGTCGCTGACGCGATGATGCCGGTCAGTCGGCCTCGCGGGCGAGCCTTGCATCGCGGGCGGCGGCCACCTTGGCCTCGCGCTGGCGGATGAGGCGGGCCTGCGGGTCGTTCTCGGTGCCGAGCTGGGCGGGGCCGAAGACGTGCAGCCCCGCGTACTTGATGCGCCACATGATCCGGTAGCCCAGTGAGAGCCCTTCACGGTCTGCCTTGGCCATGGTCGTCCTTTTGTTAGCCCACTAACTGTTCGTGCACTAAGTTAGCGGCCCGCAGCCGTAGGATGAAATCCGTGAGCCCGCAGACCTCCACCCGACCCGCCGACAGAACCCCGGATGCCGGGAACCTCCTCGCGCTCGATCGTCAGGTCTGTTTCGCGCTGGCCGTCGCCTCGCGCACCGTCATCGGGCTCTACCGGCCCCTGCTGGAGCCGATGGGGCTCACCCACCCGCAGTACCTCGTGATGCTCGCGCTCTGGGAGGGCGAGCCGCTGCGCGTCTCCGAACTGGCCGAGCGGCTCAGCCTGGAGCCGGCGACGTTGTCTCCCGTGCTCAAGCGTTTGGAGTCCAGCGGCTTCGTCGTGCGAGACCGCGACCCTCGCGACGACCGCGCCCTGGCCGTCAGCCTCACCCCGGCCGGGCGCCGGCTGCGGCGCAGGGCCGAGAAGATCCCGCAGGCGATCATCGCCCGCCTCGGCCTGGAGGTCAGCGAGCTCGAGGACATCCGCGACCGCGTCACCACCCTCGTCGACGCCGCGCAGAGCACGACCTGAGCGCGCCCCTGCGCCCCCGAGGCGGCTCCCACTGTGAACAGTTGTTGACCAACGCAGTTGACCAACCTAGTCTGATTGGTATGACCACCGTCAAGGTTCAGTACGCCAAGACCCATCTGTCAGCGCTGCTCGCTGCCGTGGAGCAGGGTGATGAGGTCGTCATCGCGCGCGGCGACCAACCCGTGGCGCGACTGGTGCCGGCCCGGCCCCGTGGCGAACGCGAGCTCGGTTTCATCGATTACCACGTGCCAGCAGAATTCTTCGCTGATCTTCCCGGGGTCGAGATCCAGGCCTGGGAAGGCGAGGCGTGACCTACCTCCTCGACACCCATGCGCTGCTGTGGGCCCTGACGGACCCGGCGTCGTTGGGAACACAGGCGAGGCGGGTCATGGCGGATGCCGACCAGCGCCTTGTCGTCTCGGCGGCCACTGCGTGGGAGATCTCCACGAAGCAGCGGCTCGGCAGGCTCCCCCAGGCTGACGCGATCGTGTCGACGTATGCACGCGCCCTCGACCGTCTGGGTGCCTCCGAACTACCGATCACGGCAGCACACGCGATCCTCGCCGGGCGCCTTGAGTGGGAGCACCGAGACCCCTTCGACCGCATGCTCGCGGCCCAGGCCATGACGGAGTCACTGACCCTGATCACCAAGGACAGAGCGTTCTGCGGGCTCCCCGGCATCCGGACGCTCTGGTGATCTGCTGAGGGTGACCAGCCCAGCGGACCTCACCAGCACCGTCACCGATGCTGGGGAACGCTGACCGCGCCCGTACCCTCGAGCAGTGGATGAACAGCCCCGGGGGATCGACCCGGACGACCTCGCGACCACCCTTCGCGTCCTGGAGGAACTGACCGAGCTACCCGCGGGCCACCCAGACATCCACGTCGTCAAGCAGGCGACCGGCCGGATGTACCGCAAGATCCGCAAGTCCCGCCGCGCCGACGCCCGCCGCCCCCAGCAGGAGGCCGACGCCGCGGTGCTCGCCAGCACCGCCACCGGCTCACCCATGCGCATCGACGACGAGACGCGCGGCATCCCCCTCGTCTCGAGCGCACCCGGCGCCTACGCCGGCGAGCTGAACACCCCTCGCGGCTGCTACATCTGCCACGCCGACTACACCCTCGTCGACGCGTTCTACCACTGGCTCTGCCCGACCTGTGCCGCGATGTCGCACGCCAAGCGCGACCAGCGCACCGATCTCACCGGCCGCCGCGCCCTCCTCACGGGGGGGCGCGCCAAGATCGGCATGTACATCGCGCTCATGCTGCTGCGCGACGGGGCCCACCTGACCATCACGACCCGCTTCCCACGTGACGCCGTGCGCCGGTTCACCGAGCTCGCCGACAGCCCCGAGTGGATCGACCGGCTGAAGATCGTCGGCATCGACCTGCGCGACCCCACCCAGGTGATCGCCCTCGCTGACGACGTCGCCGCCGCCGGACGGCTCGACATCCTCATCAACAACGCCGCGCAGACCGTGCGCCGCAGCCCCGGCTCCTACTCCCACCTCGTCCACGGCGAGAACGAACCGCTCGACACCCACGGGCCCGTGCCCGAGCTCGTCACCTTCGACCGGATCAGCGAGGCCCACCCCGCGGCCCTGCTCGGTAGCCTCGCGAAGCACCCCGTGCCCCACGCCGACCTCGACGCCGCATCGATGACCAAGCTCGCCCTGCGCGCCGGCCAGGCGAGCCTCGAGGCCCACGTCGCCGGAACGGCCATCGACGCCGGCGGTCTGCTGCCCGACCTCCAGCGCACCAACTCGTGGACCCAGACCGTCTCCGAGGTCGACCCGCTCGAACTGCTCGAGGTGCAGCTCTGCAACTCGACCGCGCCGTTCCTGCTCGTGTCTCGGCTGCGACCGTCACTGGCGGCTTCGCCCGCGCGGCGCACCTACGTCGTCAACGTGTCGGCGATGGAGGGCCAGTTCTCCCGGCGCTACAAGGGCGCGGGCCACCCCCACACGAACATGGCCAAGGCCGCGCTGAATATGCTGACCCGCACCAGCGCCGCCGAGATGCTCGAGACCGACGGCATCCTCATGACCGCCGTCGACACCGGCTGGATCACCGACGAACGCCCTCACGACGAGAAGCTGCGGATCGCCGCCGAGGGCTGGCACGCCCCCCTCGACCTCGTCGACGGCGCCGCCCGGGTGTACGACCCGATCGTGCGCGGCGAGGCCGGCGAGGACCTGCACGGCGTCTTCCTCAAGAACTTCGCCCCGCACCCGTGGTGAGCGCCGCCACTCGCCATCGACCTCCCCGGAGAGACCCGTGAACACCCAGCAGACCGAATCCGTCACCGTCCGAACGCAGCTCGTCGTCCCCGTCGAGGTCGCGGGACGCCTCGCCGTCTCCGTGGCCGTCGCCGAGCAGGCGGCGAGCACCGAGTCGGTGACGCTCACGGCATCCGACGGCAGTGGGGTGCCCCTCCGCGAGGTGCGGCTCGACCGCGGCATGCGGCTGCACGTCATCGACGCCCCGCAGGGCGAGGTCACGCTGACCTACGAGGCGACGGTCGCGGTGGCGCGCGCGGCGGCGCCCGAGGAGGTCAGCGACGCCGACGCGTTCACCTACGTGCTGCCCAGCCGCTACTGCCCGAGCGACCGACTCAGCGGGCTCGCGAGCGCCGAGTTCGGGCACATCGAGTCGGATGCCGAGCGCGCTCGCCGGATCGTGTCGTGGGTGCACGACCGCCTCAGCTACACGCCGGGCAGCACGGTCGCGACCGACGACGCCCTCACCCCCCTGCTCGGCGGCCGCGGGGTGTGCCGCGACTATGCCCACCTCGTCGTCGCGCTGGCACGCGCGGTGGGGATGCCGGCGAGGTACGTCTCGGTGTACGCGCCGGGTCTGTCGCCGATGGACGCGCACGCCGTCGCCGAGATCGCCGTCGACGGGCAGTGGTTCCTGTTCGACGCGACCCGGCTCGCCCCACGTCGCTCGATGGTGCGCATCGGGACGGGCAGGGATGCCGCGGACGTCGCCATCCTCAGCAGCCTCGGCGGCGTGAGCGGGCCGACGACGTTCGAGGTCACCGCGACGGCTGCGCCCGGGCTGCCCACCGAGGACCCCGAGGAACTCGTCACCCTGGCCTGACGCCCGCTGTCAGGGCGCTGCGTAGCGCTGCCGCGCAGCCTCGCCCGAGGTTCCGATGGCCTCTCCGACCTCGCGCCAGGAGAGATGCGCTTCTCGAGCGGCACGGACGGCCTCTGCGAGCTCCTTCTCGGCGGCTGCCCGGCGAAAGGCAGCGAGCTTGATCGCCATCAGCGGGGGCACGGGCGCGTCAAAGTCGCCCTCCGCGGGCTCGTAATTCTCGAAGGCGTCAGCGAGCTCATCCGCATGGGCGATGAGATCGGTCAAGGAACGTCGCACGAAAATCACCTCAGATACTTGGCTCGCGCGGGGCGCATGGCGTGTGCGATGGCCAGTTCGCCACCCCACCAGGTGACAACGCCGACCTCGATCAGGACACCCGTCTGGTCTGGGCCGATGAACATCACCATGGAATCTGACTGATGGACGCTGCCGACAGGGAACCGCAGCGCGTGGAGCATGTCGGCCTCAGCCACCCCGTGGCGATGAGCGGACTGCAGGATGATGGGCTCGATCGAGTCACTCTGCACGCGCGACGAGCCTCCATCCCACAAGGTTACTTGGCACAAGTTTTCTTGCCAAGGGGTCCCGCGCCCTTCCCGCAGACGTCACGACTCACCCCTGAGCAGAACCTAGCCCTCACCTCCGACGACCCCGGGTAGGCCCAGCCCTTGACCGCCTTCAGGCGCTCTCATCCTTCTTCTCCACGGGCCGCCTGAGCCAGAGGACGGAGACCGTGAGACACACGATGCCGATGGCGGCAACCCTCAAGGTCAACCAGCTCGCCGTGCCGGTGATGACGTCGTAGATCGCGAAACCCGTGAAGAGGGGACCCACAAAACCCACCGCGCCAAAGAACTTGGGCGCTGTGGGGAACACGTCCCAGTCCCAGAGCGACTTCCGCGGCCTGTCCCGGTAGCGAATCCTGCGCGGGCGTGCCTGCCCGGTTCACGTCGGCCGAGCACGTGGATCAGACGGCGAGGGGGGTCGTCAGGGCGCCGGTGCAGTGGTAGACATCCGGGCGCCCCGGCCACACCTGGGTGCCTTGGTGCATGTTCTCGTCGAGCTCGTTGCGCCAGGCGCCGTTCTCGTCGATGAAGTAGCGGGCCGCGTGGTCCCACAGCCGCCGGTACCAGCCCTCCCAGTGCTGGTCACCGGTGCGGCGCAGCAGGTACGCCGCCGCCTGGATGCCCTCGCAGACCGGCCAGTGCAGCCGCACGTCGGCCACGGCGTCGCCCTCCCAGTCGACGGTGTAGACCAGCCCGGGACGGCCGTCGACCTCCCAGCCGCCGTCGAGTGCCCGTCGGGTCAGCCCGTCTGCCGCCTCCACCAGCCACGACGGCGACTCCACGAGCGGTGACTCGTCGAGCTGGAGCAGGAAGCGGGCCCACTCCAGCGAGTGCCCGAACGTCGCGCCGTACGGCCGGAACGGGTGGTTCGGCTCATCGATGTTGTAGTCGGGCAGCACCTGCCAGTCAGCGGTGAAGTGCTCGGGCAGCAGCCAGTCCTGCTCCCGCGCAGCGACGTTGATCAAGCGGTCGGCGATGGCCAACCCGCGACGGTGCCACACGGCATCCCCCGTCGCCGTGCCCATCGCGAGGAACGCCTCGAGGCCGTGCATGTTGGCGTTGGCTCCGCGGTAGTCCTCGCAGTCCGACCAGTCGGGGGCGAAGGACTCGAGCAGCGTCTGCGTCGACTCGTCCCACAGCCGCGTGTCGATGACCTCGATGACCTGCTCCAGCAGCCCGGCCGCCAGCGGGTGCCCGACCATGAGCGCGTTGGCCGACGCCAGCCCGACGTGCACGTGGTCGTACGTCGCCTTGCGGGTCACGGTGCCCGGCTGCGTGAACCAGCCGCCGTGCTCGGTGTCGGCGTGCAGCCCGACGAGCGACTCCATCGCGTGGTCGAGCAGCTCGCCGGAACCGGGGATGCCGTGGCGCACCCCGATCGAGGAGGCGTACGCCATGCGGGCGGTGAGGAACAGCTGCGGTGGGCGTCCCGGCATCGGCGAGCCGTCGGCATCCTGGTAGGCGAAGCCGCCGCCGGGCAGGATCGAGGGCAGCGCGAAGGTCAGCACGTCGCCGAATCGGGCGCGCAGCCACTCGCGGTGGCCGGGGGTGTCCAGCCAGGACGGGGAGGCAGTGTCAGCGGCGGCGGCGGGGTCAGTCATCGGACTCGAGCTCCAGTCGGTAGGTCAGCGTGTGCGACTCCCCCGGGGCGAGGGTCACGGCGTTCTCGAAGACGTTGGCGGCCTCGATGCAGACGAACTGGCTCCAGTCGTCGTCACCGATGTCGGCCACCTCGCGGGCCTTGGCGTCCCACGGGTTCCAGATGACGAGGTTGCCCGCGCCCTCGGTGCGCACGATGAGGCGGCGCTCCGACCCCGGGTCGTGCAGCATCACCGGGCCACTGCTGCGGAACACCGAGTCGGTCTCACCGGCGAACTCGAGGATGCCGTGGTGCACCTTCTCCGTCCCCGTCACCTTGTCGAAGTAGGCGGCACCGTCCAGGCCCTCGACAGCGATCTCGCGCACGTCTGCGACGGCGAGGTAGGTGTGCAGCGCCTCCTCGATCTCGAAGGGCTCCGGCCCGGTGTTGGTCGTCGTCAACGACACCTCGAGGGTGGCGCCGAAGCGCGAACGCAGCTCCACGGCATACGGCTGCGGGAAGTGCGCAGAGGTGGCGGCGTCGGAGGTCAGGCGGTGCACGAAGGTGACCTCGCCGGTGACGGCATTCTCCGTGCGGTTGACGAGGGCCCAGTGCGCCGTGCGGGCGAATCCGTGCGCCGGCTCCATGCCGGGCCGCTGCCCCGCGCCGAACCACGGCCAGCACACCGGGATCCCGGCGCGGATCGATTTCCCTTGGACGAGGCGCACCGCGCTGCTCACGTAGAGCGCCGGCGCCGCCCCCTGCGGTGCCCACCGCGTGACCTGAGCACCCTGGTCGTGGATCTCCCCGGTACACGCGAAGGTGTCGACGACGTGCGGCGGCGGCAGTGCGGCATCCATGAGTGCCAACCTAGCGCCGCGACGAGGCCGGCCGCCCATGACTGGACGACCGGCCCCGGATGCCGTGGCGTTGGCGCTCAGACCTCGGCGCGGTCGCGCTCGGCGTCGCTCGCCTCGGCGCTGGCCGGCTCGCGCCGTTCCTCGCGACGGTTGGCGATGACGCTCGTCGTCGTGGCCAGGGCGAGGATGCCGACGATGACACCCAGCGAGACCAGGGTGGGGATCTCGGGGACCCAGGTCCACACGCCGTGGGCCCAGTGCAGCACGAGCTTGACGCCGATGAAGGCGAGGATCGCGGCAAGGCCGTGGCCCAGGTGGCGCAGCGAGCCCAGCGCCCCTTCGACGACGAAGTAGAGGGCGCGCAGGCCGAGCAGGGCGAACGCGTTGGTCGCGAAGACCAGGTAGGGGTCACCGGTGATGCCGTAGACGGCCGGCACGGAGTCGACCGCGAAGACGATGTCGGTGGCGAGGATGGCGACGATGACCAGCGCCAGCGGGGTGAGGGCCCGGCGGCCGGCCTGCATCACCGTGAGGCGAGTGCCCTCGTAGGTGTCGGTGACCGGCATGAAGCGGCGGATGAAGCGCACCGACTTGATGGAGCCGATGTCGATGGCCTTGTCGTCATGCGACATGGCGTCGCGCAGCACCTTGACGGCGGTGACGAGAAGGACGGCGCCGAAGAGCAGGAAGGTCCACGAGAACGTCGCGATCATCTGGGCGCCGAGGGCGATGAAGATGCCGCGCAGGATGAGCGCACCGATGATGCCGATGAGCAACACGCGCTGCTGGAGCTCACGCGGCACGGCGAAGGCGGTGAGGAGCAGGAGGAAGACGAACAGGTTGTCGACGGACAGCGACTTCTCGACGAGGTAGCCGGTGTAGTACTCCAGACCGGTCTGGCCGCCGAAGGACTGCCAGATCCACACACCGAAGGCGACGGGGATGGCGATGTAGAACGCCGACCAGCCCAGGGCCTCCTTCATGGAGACCTCGTGCGGCCTGCGGGTGATGAGGAAGTCGACGAAGACCAGCACGATGACCGCGCCGATGGTCAGTGCCCAGAGCGTGGGCGTGCCGATCGACTGGATGGCGGTCGCGGGCTCGGCAGCGGCAGGTGCTCCGGCTGCGAGCAGGGACGAGGGCAAGGACGTGAACACGGGTCTCCTCAAGACAGAACTGCGGTCTTGAGGTCTCCTTCACCGCCCGGATGCCGGTCGGCGCCGCACCGAGACCACCTCAGGGTGGACGTATTGACCGGCGCGAGCTTGGGAAGTACTCCCCTCGTGCGTCACAGGCTACGGAACGCCACGGGAGTTTCACAACCCGAAGGTGCGGAAAAGGTCGCAAACCTTAGACACGGCATCCGACCCCGTTCCGCGACTTATTGCACCGCAGCCACCACCCCCACCCCGACTATCAGGGGTCAGGACTTGGTGGCCTGGAGGCGGTCGAGGGCTTCGATGCGCTCGGCCGCGTGGTCGACGATCCGCGCCGGGTAACCGTGGTCGTAGCCGTCGGCGACGTCCCAGGGCTCGTGGGCCGCGGCACCCGGCACGTGCGCGAGCTCGGGCACCCACCGCCGCACGTAGTCACCATCGGGGTCGAAGCGCAGCCCCTGCGTCACCGGGTTGAACACCCGGAAGTACGGCGAGGCGTCGGTGCCGGTGCCGGCCACCCACTGCCAGCCGTGGTTGTTGGAGGCGATGTCGCCGTCGATGAGGTGCTCCATGAAGTGCCGGGCCCCGAGCGGCCACCACACGTGCAGGTCCTTGGTGAGGAAGCTGCCCGCGATCATCCGCACCCGGTTGTGCATCCAGCCCTCGGCGAGCAGCTGACGCATCCCGGCGTCGACGATCGGGTACCCGGTGCGGCCGGCCTTCCACGCCTCGATGGCGTCCTGCGGCTCGTCGTAGCGCATGGCCGACATCTCGGGGCGCAGGTCCTCCCAGGCGGTGCGCGGGTGGTGCCAGAGCACGTCTGCGTAGAACTCACGCCACGCGAGCTCGCTCTCGTACGTGTGCGCCCCCTTGCCCGACTCCCCCGCCAGCTCGGCCAGCAGCGTGCGCGGGTGCACGACACCGAGTTTCAGGTACGGCGAGAGCCGCGAGGTGCCGTCGAGGTCGGGCCGGTTGCGGTCGTCTGCGTATGCCGTGAGCGCCCGTTCGCGCCACTCGCGCCACCGCGCGAGGGCCGCCTTCTCCCCGGCAGGGGGAAGTTCCGGCAGGCCGGGAGCCTCGAGCGCAGCGGTCACCTCAGCGGTGGCCCGGGGGTCGCTGTCGACTCGCCGCAGGGGGAGCTCTCGCGGGGTGATGGCCGGCGCCGGCCACCCGTGTGCACGCCACGCCTTCGAGAACGGGGTGAAGACCTTGTACGGGTCCCCCGAGCCGTTGACGACCAGACCCGGCCCCACGGCATACGGCGTGCCCGTCTCGACCCACTCGACCCCGGCGGATCGCAGCGCCCCGGCCACGACCTCGTCACGGCGTCGCCCGGCCGGGGTGGTCTCACGCGACACGTGCACCGACGTGGCCCCGACGCGCGATGCGAGCTCGGGGATGACGGTGCGGGGGTTGCCGTGGAGCAGTGTCAGGGCACCGTCGTAGGCCTCGTCGGTGGCCTTCAGGGTGGCCGCCAGCCAGGCGCGCCGCGCGGCCCCTCCCCCGTCCCACAGGCGCGGGTCGACGACGAACGCGACGACGAGGTCACCCCCGGATGCCGTGGCTGCCTCGCGGGCGGCGAGCAGGGCGGGGTGGTCGGCACGGCGCAGGTCGCGGCGCAGCCAGAGGATCGCGGTCATGCGGGGCCTTTCACGACAGCGCGTCGAGCACGGGCGGGAGGAGGAAGAGCATGCCCAGCGACCAGGTCAGGTGCGTGACGATGGGGCCGAGGATGCCGCCGGTCACCCGCCGCTGAAAGGCGACGACGAGTCCGACGAGGGCCGCGGCGAGCACGAGCAGGGGGATGCCGGCCGCGGCGGTCACGAGGGCGTAGACCACCGTCGTCACCGCCACCGCGTGCCGGCGCCCGACGGCGGCGTAGAGGGCTCCGCGGAAGTAGAGCTCCTCGGCGATGCCGTTGACGACGGTGATGAGGGCGACCAGCGGCAGCGAGCCGACCCGGGCGTGGTCGAGCAGTTCCTGGACGGGTTCGCGCAGCACCGGGAAGCGGGCCACGACCAGCGCCCCGACCATGAACAGCGCCAGCAGCATCACCCCGAGGGCGAGCGACTGCACGACGGCGCGGCTGGACCCAGAGCCGCCTCGGGTGTGTCCGCGCCCGAGGTGCAGGGGGCCCGAGAGGAACGCCCCTGCTGCCCAGACACCCGCCAGCGCGAAGGTGGCCCCGTAGAAGCGTGGGTCCCCGGGCTCGATGCGCAGCGCGATCGCGAGGATGACTCCACCGATGACCAGCGTGATGGCGGCGACGACGCGGCGTCGGCGGAACGCGGCATCGCTCTCGGTGTGGTCGCGCTCCACGGGCGTCACCAGGGCGGCACGCAGGAACGCCCGGAACTCGTCGACGACGTTCACGACTGCCCGCGCGGGCGACGTCCCCCGGCCCAGTCGGGGTCGGCAGCGGTGATGCGCGCCGGGTCGGCGGTGCCGGGCTCGGGGCGCGGGTCGACCCCGTCACCGGCGAGGGCGTCGGCGACGGCCCGGTCGTAGTCGAGGTAGCCCTGCGGCGGGGAACCGACGAGGTCGTCGATGTCGCGCTCGGTGCACACGACCTCGTGGAGCAGGCTCCCGACCAGCGGCTTCGCGACGCCCGTGGGCACCGGGGTCACGAGCCCCACCCACTGGCTCGCGAGGTAGGGGGTGAGCACCGGTACCGAGACGATGAGGCGCGGACGCAGACCGGCGATCCGGGCGAACCGGTTGATCATCTCGCGGTAGGTCAGCACGTCCGGGCCACCGATGTCGAAGGTGCGGTTCTGCTCGGGCGGCAGGTCTGCGGCCGCGACGAGCAGGTGCAGCACGTCACGCACGGCGATCGGCTGGATGCGGTTGTCGAGCCACTTCGGCGTGATCATCGCGGGGAGACGGGTCGTCAGGTGGCGCAGCATCTCGAACGATGCCGAGCCCGAGCCCAGGATCACTGCCGCCTGGAGCACCGCCGTCGGCACCCCGCTCGCGAGCAGGATGTCGCCGACCTCTACCCGGGACGCGAGGTGGTCGCTCAGCTCACCGTCGTGGGGGTGCAGCCCCGAGAGGTAGACGATCCGGCCCACCCCGGCATCCGCCGCGCACCGCCCGAAGGTCTGCGCGAGCTCGCGGTCGCGCTCGACGAAGTTGCCCTGGCCGTCCATCGAGTGCAGGAAGTAGTAGGCGACGTCGACGTCGGCGAGCGCGCGTGCGAGCGTGTCGGGCGAGGCGGCATCCCCTTCCACCACGTCGACCCGGTCACGCCAGGCGCGCCCCGCGACCTTGTCAGCGGAGCGGGTGAGCACCCGCACCTGCCACCCCTCGTCGAGCAGACGGGGGACGAGGCGCGAGCCGATGTAGCCGGTGGCACCGGTGACGAGCGCGCGCCGGGGAGTCGTCGGGGAGTCGGTCACAGCCGGTCCAGCGCGCTCTTCAGCTGTTCCGCGGTGCGGTCGCCGAGCCGGTCGAGCAGCGGCTTCATCAGCGGGCCGGCGAACCGGGCGAGGCCGGTGAAGGTGAACTCGGCGCGGTAGTGCACCGACGACCCGTTCGGCCCGTGCGGGGTGACGGTGATGGTGTCGTGGCTGACCGTCGTGTCGTTGCGCCCGACGATGACGAACCTCGGCTGCTCGACGGTCTGCGTCGTGTACTCCAGCTCGACGGTGGTGCCGGCGAACTCGGAGACGTTGCGGTAGACGGTGCCGGGGCCACCGTCACCCGAGACCAGCTCGCAGGACGTCGTGCCGGAGTCCCACTGCTTCGCGTTGCGGAAGTCGGTCAGGTACGCGAACACCCTGTCTGGGTCGGTCGTCGTCGTCACCCTGCGCTCGATGGTCGTGGTCATGGCCGCGGCCTCATGCCGGCGCAGGACTTGGGGGAGCATGACTCGACAGTATGCCGACCTTCAGAAGCGCGTCAAATGTTTGGCGAACGTTGTGTTGAGTGTTTGTCAAAACTCTGTCTCAGGTCTACGGTGACTCTCGTGAGGAGTTCGATACCGCCTACGATGCGGATTGGTGAGCTCGCCTCCAAAGTGGGCGTCAGCACCCATGTCCTTCGGGCATGGGAAAGCCGCTACGGGCTCTTGCGCCCGCAGCGATCGGCCGGGGGCTACCGCCTCTACGGCCACGAGGACGAACGCCGCGTCCGCGAGGTCATCGCCCTGCGGGACCAGGGCGTGAGCGCCGCTGAGGCCTCCCGCCGAGTGCTCGAGGCCGACCGGTCCGGTCTGTCCGCCATCGACGACGACATCGACGACGACGCGACCACCGCCAGCGGCTCCTCCTTCGCCGCGGGCCACAGAAGGGCCGGGGGGCGCGCCGGAGCCGTGGGCACGGCATCCGGCATGGGCGTGGATACGAGCGTTCCACTGCGTTCCGATCCGCCGGCGCTCGTCGCGCAGCTGCTCGACGCGGTGTCCACCCTCGACGAGGACCGGGCACACGCCGTGCTCGACGTCGCCTTCGGGGAGCGGTCCGTCGACAGCGCGATCATCGACGTCCTGCTGCCCCTGTTCGTGCGGGTCGGTGAGCTCTGGGAGCTCGGTCGCATCGGCATCGCGCAGGAGCACTTCGCGAGCAGCCTCGTGCGCCGCCGCCTCGGGGCGATGTCCCTCACGTGGGGGGTGGGCAACGGGCCGGTGGCGGTGCTCGCCTGCCCGCCCGGCGAGTTCCACGACATCGTGCTGCTGAGCTTCGGCGTGCTGCTCGGGCGCACCGGGTGGCGGATCCGCTACCTCGGGCCGGACACCCCGGTGCACTCGCTGGCGGCGGCCGCGCGGCTCACCCAGGCGGATGCCGTCGTGCTGGCCTGTCGTCGGCCGTCAGGTTTCCGCGCGCACTCCACGGCGCTGCGGCGGCTCGGCGAGGACTACCCGGTGTGGCTCGCCGGTCGCGGCGCGACGCCGCGGGTGCTCGAGGAGGTGGGAGTCCGTCACCTCGGGGCTGACCTCGTCGGGGCCGTGGCCGAGCTGACCGCCACCGCCCGCGACCGCCGAAACCAGCGTGAGGCCACGGTCCGACCCGACGGCGACGGCATCCCAGTCGACGACAGCCGCGCCAACGGCAACGGCATCCAAGGCGACGGCATCCGGACCGACGGCATCCAAGGCGACGGCATCCGGACCGACGGCATCCAAGGCGACGGCATCCGGACCGACGCGACCACCCCGACCTCCGCCACCGCCTGACCCGCACGCGAGCCGGCGTACCCAGATCGACCAATAGGTCACCGCAGGTACACCCAGCCACTCAGTTCGCGTACCCACATCGACCAATAGGTCACCGCAGGTACACCCGGCCAGTCAGCGCGCGTACCTGGATTGACCTATTGGTCGATGTCGGGACGCGGCGGCGTGTCGTTGAGGGCTCGAGGGGGGTCAGCCGACTGCCTGGGCCACCCCGTGGATCACCAGGCCGGCGAGCGCCCCGACGATCGTGCCGTTGATCCGGATGAACTGCAGGTCGCGGCCGACGTGCAGTTCGATGCGCTCGGCGGCCTCCTTGCCGTCCCAGCGATCGACCGTGACCGAGATGACCTCGGCCAGCTCGCTGCCGTAGGTGTTGACGAAGAAGGACACCGCCTCGCCGAGGCGGGCCTCAAGCCGGGCCCGCCACACCTCGTCGTGCACGAGGTGGTTGCCGAGGTTCTCGAGCAGCTCGTCACCGCGGGTGTGGAAGTACGAGGTCTCGTCGTCCATCGCCGTCGTCAGGGCGGTGCGGAACGACTGCCAAAGCCCGAGCGCGGTCTCCGGCACCTGCGGGTGGGTGAGCAGCAGCACCTTGAGCGCCTCCGCACGGGCCATGACCTCGGGGTCCTGCTGGAGGTCCACGGCCAGGCGCCGCAGCAGGTCGTCGAAGGCCTGGCGCGCGGGGTGGCGCGGGTCGTTCTCGATGTCCCGCAGCCAGGCGATGACCTGCTGGTAGGTCCAGCCGATGACCTTGTCGTCGACCCACGGCGGCGACCACCACGGGGCGCGCTCGCCGAGCACCGCCGCGTACGTGCCGGGGTTGTCGGCCAGCCACTCGCGCAGGTGCTCCAGGGCCAGGTCGACCAGCCCCTGGTGGGTCTGCTGCTCGACGACCCCCTCGAGCAGGGCGCCGGCGATCGGCGACACCGGCTCCCTGACCAGTCGCGGCACGAGGAAGTCCTGCACCAGCGCGCGGACCTCGTCATCCGACAGCCGCCCCAACCCCGCACGGCCGACGCGCACCGCCTCGACCATCACGCGGCGGCGATTGGCCGGCATCCCCAACCACTGACCGACGCGCTCACCCACGCGCGCCGTCGCGAGGCGCTCGCGCGCGATCTCCTCGGTGAGGAAGTTCTCGGTGACGAACTCCTGGAGGTTGCGCCCGATCTCGTTCTTGCGCTTCGGGATGATCGCCGTGTGGGGGATCGGCAGGCCGAGCGGATGCCGGAACAGCGCCGTGACGGCGAACCAGTCGGCGAGCGCCCCCACCATCGCCGCCTCGGCCGCGGTGTTGACGTAGCCCCACACGCCGTCGTGGTCCAGGCGCAAGGTGGCGAGGAAGACGGCCGCCGCGAACGCGAGCAGGCCGAGCGCGACGAGCCGCATCCTGCGCAGCCCGGTGCGGCGTGCGGCATCGGCGGGGGATGCTGCCATGAGACTCACGCGCCCGATCCTGCCTCATGGGTCCGCCCAGCCTTGCGCGGACGGGGCTGCACCCGCAGTGACCTATTGGTCGATGTGGGTACAGGAGCCTGGTGGGCGGGCGTACCTGGAGTGACCTATTGGTCGACGGGGGTACGCGAGGTCGGATGCCGGGGCGAGCCGGTCGCTCTCCGCCCACCGTCTCCACCCGCACCGGCATCCGGCCTGCATCCACCCGCCGTACGCTGGGTGGGGTGCGCTTCCTCAACGACCTCCAGCCGCAGCACGACCTGACCTACGACGACGTCTTCATGGTGCCGAACCGGTCGTCGGTGACGAGCCGGCTCGACGTCGACCTGTCCTCGGCCGACGGCACGGGAACGACGATCCCGCTCGTCGTCGCGAACATGACCGCCATCGCCGGGCGCCGCATGGCCGAGACGACCGCCCGGCGCGGGGCCCTCACGGTCATCCCGCAGGACATCCCGGCCGAGATCGTGCGCGACGTCATCGCGTGGCAGAAGTCTCGCCACCTCGTGTACGACACCCCCATCACGCTGACCCCCGGCACGACCGTCGGCGAGGCCCTCGTGCTGCTGCACAAGCGCGCCCACGGTGCCGCCCTGGTCACCGACGGCGACCGCCCGGTCGGCATCGTCACCGAGACCGACCTCACCGGGGTCGACCGGTTCACCCAGCTCGAGGACGTCATGGTGCGCGACATGGTGTCGCTGCCCGACGGGGTCGACGTCGAGTCGGCCTTCGACACCCTCTCCCACGCCCGGCGCCGCCTTGCACCGGTGGTGACCCCCGACGGTCGGCTCGTCGGCATCCTCACCCGCCCGGGCGCCCTGCGCGCCCACCTGTACTCCCCCGCCACCGACGACACCGGCAGGCTGCGGATCGCCGCGGCCGTCGGCATCAACGGTGACGTCGCCGCCAAGGCAGCCGACCTGCTCGACGCCGGTGCCGACACCCTCGTCATCGACACCGCCCACGGCCACCAGGAGAAGATGATCGAGGCCCTGCGTGCCGTGCGGGCGCTCGACCCGCAGGTCCCCGTGGTCGCGGGCAACGTCGTCTCGGCGCAGGGCACCCGTGACCTCATCGAGGCCGGCGCCGACATCGTCAAGGTCGGGGTCGGGCCGGGCGCGATGTGCACGACCCGGATGATGACCGCCGTCGGCCGCCCGCAGTTCTCCGCGGTGCTGGAGTGCGCCGCTGCGGCGCGCGAGCTGGGAGGCCACGTCTGGGCGGACGGGGGCGTCCGGCATCCGCGCGACGTGGCGCTGGCGCTGGCCGCCGGGGCGAGCAACGTCATGATCGGCTCGTGGTTCGCCGGCACCCTGGAGTCGCCCGGCGACCTCTACACCGACGAGGCGGGCCGTCAGTACAAGGAGTCGTTCGGCATGGCGAGCTCGCGGGCGGTGCGCCACCGCACGGCCAGCGACACGGCCTACGAGCGGGCCCGCAAGGCGATGTTCGAGGAGGGCATCAGCTCGGCCCGCATGTACGTCGACCCGGCCCGCCCGAGCGTCGAGGACGTCATCGACGAGATCGTCGCGGGCCTGCGCAGCAGCTGCACGTATGCCGGAGCCCGCACCCTGGAGGAGTTCCACGACCGCGCGACGGTCGGCATCCAGAGCACCGCCGGGTTCGCCGAGGGCCGCCCCCTGCACACCTCCTGGTGACGTGAGCGTCCGGCACGGTGGTTGCTCGGGGCACCAACCTGCCGGACGTCGTCGGGATTGAGGCAGGATGCCGGGTATGCCGTTCGACGTCGCCTCGGTCCGTGCCCACTTCCCCTCGCTCGCCGAGGGTGGTGCCCACTTCGACGGGCCCGGTGGGAGCCAGGTGCCCGACGTCGTCGGCCGCGCGATCGCGGACACCGTGACCGCTGCGATCTCCAACCGCGGCACCTTCACCCCCTCGGAGCGGCGGGCGGATGCCGTCGTCGCCGACTTCCGCTCGGCCTATGCCGACTTCCTCGGTGCCGACCCGCGCGGCATCGTCCACGGCCGCAGCGCGACCGCCCTCACCTACGACTTCTCGCGCACCCTGGCCAAGAACTGGGGCCCGGGTGACGAGATCGTCGTGACCCGCCTGGACCACGACTCGAACGTGCGCCCGTGGGTGCAGGCTGCGCAGGCCGCCGGCGCCACGGTCCGCTGGGTCGACTTCGACCCCGCCACCGGCGAGCTGACCGCGGATGCCGTGGCGGCCGTCGTCACCGAGCGCACCCGCCTGGTCGCGACCACCGCGGCCTCCAACCTCATCGGCACCAAGCCGCCGGTGTGCCACATCTCCCGGCTGGCCCACGCGGTCGGGGCGCTGCACTGGGTCGACGGGGTGCACGCCACCGCGCACGCCTCGGTCGACATCGCCGCCCTCGGGGCCGACTTCTGGACGTGCTCGCCCTACAAGTTCATGGGGCCGCACTGCGGGGTGCTGGCTGCCTCCCCCGACCTGCTCGAGACGCTGCACCCCGACAAGCTGCTGCCCTCGACGAACGACGTCCCCGAGCGGTTCGAGTTCGGCACCCTGCCGTACGAGGCCCTCGCCGGGGCCACCGCGGCCGTCGACTTCATCGCGGGCCTGGACGGGTCGGACGAGGGTGACGACACGGCATCCGGCACCCGTCGCGAGCGCATCGAGGCCTCGATGTCGGCGGTGCACGCGCACGAGCGCGCGCTGCTCGACGTGCTGGAGCCCGCGCTGCGTGACCTGCCGGGCGTGACCGTGCACAGCAACGCGGCCAAGCGGACCCCGACCCTGCTCTTCACGGTGCAGGGGCGCGACCCGCAGGAGATCCGCGGCCTGCTCGCGCAGCGGGGGGTCAACGCCCCGGCCGGGCACTTCTACGCCATCGAGTGCTCGCGCCACCTCGGCCTCGGCGACGTCGGCGGGGTGCGCGTGGGGCTCGCGCCGTACACGAGCGCCGACGACGTCGACCGGCTCGTCACCGGCCTGCGCGAGATCCTCTGAGCCGCAGGGCAACAGTCGATGGTCGCCCTGCTCGAACCGCTCGAGGCGCCGGTCCACCCGATCGAGGCGCTGCGCCGCGTCGCGTTCCTGCTCGAGCGCACGCGGGCGGGCACGTACCGCGTCGAGGCCTTCCGCAACGCCGTGAAGACGCTCAAGGCCGTGGATGCCGGTGAGCTCGCCGAGCGCGCCGCTGCGGGCACGCTCCAGCAGATCCCCGGCATCGGGAAGTCGACGAGCGGTGTGATTGCCGAGGCCCTGGCCGGTGACCTGCCTGCGTACCTGGCCACGCTGGAGGCCAAGGCGGGTGGCCCACTCGTCGACGGCGGGGAAACGCTGTACGCCGCGCTGAAGGGCGACTGCCACCTGCACTCGGACTGGAGCGACGGCGGCTCCCCCATCGACGAGATGGTGCTCACCGGCATCGAGCTCGGCCACGAGTGGCTCGTGCTCACCGACCACAGCCCGCAGCTGCGCGTCGCGAACGGGCTCAGCGCCGAGCGGCTCACCCAGCAGATCGGCATCGTCGAGGCCATCGACCGCTCGCTCGGTGGGGCGTTCCGGCTGCTCAAGGGCATCGAGGTCGACATCCTCGACGACGGGGGCCTGGACCAGACCGACGCGATGCTCGCCAGGCTCGACCTCGTCACGGCATCCGTGCACAGCAAGCTGCGGATGAACGGCGACCCCATGACGGCGCGCATGGTGGCGGCGGTGTCGAACCCGCGCGTGAACGTGCTCGGTCACTGCACCGGGCGGCTCGTCGAGGGCTCGCGCGGCACCCGGCCGCAGTCCGACTTCGACGCCCGCGCCGTGTTCGAGGCCTGCGCCGAGCACGGCACCGCGGTGGAGATCAACAGCCGCCCCGAACGCTGCGACCCACCCGATGACCTGCTGGCGCTCGCCCTGGAGATCGGGTGCCTGTTCGCGATCGACTCCGACGCCCACGCACCCGGGCAGCTGGACATGAAGGCCTACGGCTGCGAGCGGGCCGAACGGCTCGGGGTGCCGGCCGAGCGCATCGTCACGACGTGGGATGCCGACCGGCTGCTCGAGTGGGCGAACCCGTGAGCGGCCCCGTGAACCACTCCGTGCGCACGGCGATGGGCGGGCTCGTGCGGGTCGACCCGGCATCCGGCGAGGCCCCGTTCTGGCAGGTGCGCCGCCAGGTGTCCGAGGCGATCGCCGACGGCCGCCTGCCCGTGGGCACGAGGCTGCCGCCGATCCGCGCCCTCGCCGACGACCTCGGGCTCGCGGCGAACACCGTGGCGCGCGCCTACAAGGAACTCGAGGCGGCCGGCCTGGTCCTCACCCGCGGCCGTCTGGGCACCGTCGTCACCTCGGATGCCGTCGACGGCCTCGGCGCGGACGCTGCGGTGCGTCTCGCGGCCGGTGACTACGCGCGCGCGGCCCGGGCGGCCGGCATCCCCGACGAGGATGCCGTGGCGCTGGTTCGCGAGGCGCTCACCCGCCTCACCTGAGGCCGGGACCGGGGTTCTCGGACTCGTTTTGGTACGGGCGGGATTCGTCCCCTATGCTTCCAAAGTCCTCAACGGATCCGAACGCTGCGGTCTGCGTGACGTTGTGGATCTGACTGAGGTCGGGTCCCCATCGTCTAGCGGCCCAGGACCCCGCCCTTTCACGGCGGTAGCACGGGTTCGAATCCCGTTGGGGATACGCAATGTCACAAGGCCTTACACAAGGCCCCGTAGCGCAGTTGGTTAGCGCGCCGCCCTGTCACGGCGGAGGTCGCGGGTTCGAGTCCCGTCGGGGTCGCTTCGAGGAGAAGCGGTCGGAGAGATCCTGCCGCATCACTCGTCCGGCCAGGTAGCTCAGTTGGTACGAGCGTCCGACTGAAAATCGGAAGGTCGGCGGTTCGACCCCGCCCCTGGCCACACAAAACCGCAGGTCAGAGACCTGCGACGGCGCGGATCCGTGATCCGTCTGCTAACGCCTGCTAACACGAGGCTCGCTCGTCACAACACTCGAGCGCATTACCCGCCTGATGAGGGCGCCACGATCAGGCACCAGCCGTCCTGTATCGCACACCGCATCCGCTGACCGCGTGAGTCAGGTGGGCGGCCAACATCCCGATCGACCCGGCCACCGCGGGGGGGCACATCACGGGACAGAGTGATTAGAGTCGGCGTCCCAGCAACAAGGAGCAGGCCGTGGCCGAGAAGGTTCTCACGATCATCGTCTCGGACCTTTCTGGCGACGAGACGAACGACGGCGAGACCGTGGAGTTCACCTACCGCGGGGTGTCGTACGCGATCGATCTCACCAAGGAGGAGTCCGCCGCGTTCGACGAGGCGATCTGGGCGAGGGGATGGCCCACGCGGATCTCGGCGGTGCTCCCGGGCGGCTGACGCGCGGCGCAGGTTGGGGAGCAAGGCCGGGTTCGCTCGCTGCGCGCAGCGCGCGCAGTTGCCGCGAGCGGCCCGCGCGGGGTTGACTGTCGCTGTGAGTACCGGCGACTCGACGACGTGGCACGCCCGGAGGCGCGCGGCTGCGCGCCCCGCACCGGCATCCGGGGTGCGCTCGGTCGTCGCCGAGTCGTGGCTGCGCTCCTCGGCCGCCGGCGTGGACCCTGACACCCACCTTGCGCCGGTCCGGCTCGACGGCGGCGACCTCGCCGACTACCGCGCCACCCATGCCCTTTCCCACGTGTTCCCGCTCCTCTATGACGTGCTGGGCCGCGCCGCGGTCGACTGCGACATCGTCATGGCCGTCGGCGACGCCGAAGGCCAACTGCTGTGGGTGTGCGGCCCGCCGGGGGTGCTGCGTCGTGCCGAGACCATCAACTTCGTCGAGGGTTCGGTGTGGACTGAGCATGACGCCGGCACCAATGCCCCCGGGATGGCACTGCGCCTCGGCCAGCCCGTGCACGTCCATGCCGCCGAGCACTTCAACCGGCTCGTCCACCCCTGGAGCTGTGCTGCGGCACCGATCCACGACCCGACGACGAGCCGGGTGCTCGGTGTCGTCGATATCACCGGCGGCCCCGACGTCGCGTCGCCGCAGAGTCTGGCGATGATCCGCGCCGCCGCCCGGATGGCCGAGTCGGAGCTGGCGCGACTCGCGCTCACCGGGACGACCCTCACCGCGCCCGGCGAGACCCCGCAACCGGGCAGTGCGACGGGCCTGCTGCGGGTGCGCGGCCTCGGGCTCCCGGAGGCCGTGGTGGAGGTCGGGGGCCGCACCCACCGGCTGAGCCGGCGACACAGCGAGATCGTCGCCGCACTCCTCAGCCACCCGGCCGGACTCACCGCAGAGCAGCTCGAGATCGAGGTGTACGCCGGTCGCGTCCACTCCTCGACCCTGCGGGCGGAGTTGGTGCGCCTGCGCGCCCTGCTCGGACCCGAGGTCCTCGCATCCCGGCCGTACCGACTCCTCGCCGAGACCGAGAGCGACTGGGGCACCGTCGAGGCGCACCTCGCGGCGGGACAGGTGCGCTCCGCGCTGCAGACCTACAAGGGACCGCTGCTGCCGGGTTCCGAGGCACCTGGTGTCGTTGAGCTGCGTGACGCGGTGGAGAGCCACGTCCGCGCTGCAGTGCTCGCCTCGGACGAGCCGGACCTCATGGTCGGCTGGACCCGGTCCCGCTGGGGCGCAGGCGATCTGGAGATGTGGGGCCGACAGGTCCAGACCCTGCCGGCCACCTCGCCGCTGCGCCGGGTGGCCGAGGCCGAGACCGATCGGCTGGAACGCGAGCTGCACGCCTGAGCGGGGCTCCCGGCGTCTGTGCAACATGGTTGCAACGTCTTCGTGCCTAGCCTCCGGTCAACCCGTCGCCGGACGGGCCCGAGACACAGGAGATCGACAATGACGTTGTTCCCACCCCCCGGTTCCGACGGCAGCACCGTCACCGTGAAGAGCCGCTACGACAACTGGATCGGCGGCCAATGGGTCGCCCCCGTGCAGGGCCGGTACTTCGAGAACGTGACCCCGGTGACCGGCCAGCCGTTCTGCGAGATCGCCCGCTCGGGCCCCGAGGACATCGAGCTCGCCCTGGATGCCGCGCACGGCGCCGCGGCCGCGTGGGGACGAACCTCGGTCACCGAGCGCTCGGGCGTGCTGCTGCGTATCGCCGACCGGATGGAGGCCAACCTCACCGACCTCGCCGTCGCCGAGACGTGGGACAACGGCAAACCGGTGCGCGAGACCATCGCCGCCGACCTCGCCCTCGCGGTTGACCACTTCCGCTACTTCGCGGGCGCGATCCGCGCCCAGGAAGGGTCAATCGGCGAGATCGACGCCGACACCGTGGCCTATCACCTGCACGAGCCGCTCGGCGTCGTCGGCCAGATCATCCCCTGGAACTTCCCCATCCTCATGGCGGTCTGGAAACTCGCCCCGGCCCTCGCCGCGGGCAACTGTGTCGTGCTCAAGCCGGCCGAGCAGACCCCGTGGTCCATCCTCAAGCTCATCGAGCTGGTCGGGGACCTGCTGCCTGACGGCGTGCTGAACATCGTCAACGGCTTCGGTGTCGAGGCTGGCAAGCCGCTCGCGTCCAGCCCGCGCATCGCCAAGATCGCCTTCACCGGGGAAACGACGACCGGCCGGCTGATCATGCAGTACGCCAGCCAGAACCTCATCCCGGTCACCCTCGAGCTAGGCGGCAAGAGCCCGAACATCTTCTTCGAGGACGTTGCCGACAGCCGGGACTCGTTCTACGACAAGGCGCTCGAGGGCTTCACGATGTTCGCCCTCAACCAGGGCGAGGTGTGCACCTGCCCGTCGCGCGCCCTCATCCAGTCCTCGATCTACGACCAGTTCCTCCCCGACGCCATCGACCGGGTCGGCCAGATCGTGCAGGGCAACCCCCTCGACACCGACACCATGATCGGCGCCCAGGCGAGCAACGACCAGCTCGAGAAGATCCTGTCCTACATCGACATCGGCAAGCAGGAGGGAGCCAGGATCCTCATCGGCGGCGCCCGGGCAGAGCTGGGCGGCGACCTCTCTGGAGGCTTCTACATGCAGCCCACCGTCTTCGAGGGCGACAACTCGATGCGGATCTTCCAGGAGGAGATCTTCGGCCCGGTGCTGGCGGTCACCCGCTTCTCGGACGAGGTCGACGCCCTGAAGCTCGCGAACGACACCCTCTACGGGCTCGGTGCGGGCGTGTGGTCGCGCGATGGCAGCCGGGCCTATCGCGCCGGGCGCGAGATCAAGGCCGGGCGGGTCTGGACCAACTGCTACCACCAGTACCCCGCCCACGCAGCCTTCGGCGGCTACAAGCAGTCCGGGATCGGGCGCGAGAACCACAAGATGATGCTCGACCACTACCAGCAGACGAAGAACCTTCTCGTCAGCTACTCGCCGGATCCCCTCGGCTTCTTCTGAGCCGGTGGGTGAACCAACTCCCACCCGGGTCGACGTGACCGGTGAGGCGGCGTCTCTCGTGCGCCGCCTCACCGGGGTCCACGGCCCGGTGATGTTCCACCAGTCCGGCGGGTGTTGCGATGGCTCAGCGCCGATGTGCTTCCCCGACGGCGACTTCATCGTCTCCGATGCCGACGTCCACCTCGGAGACCTCCACGTCGGCCTCGATCGCGACGTCCCGGTCTTCATGTCCGTCGCGCAGTTCGCGTACTGGCGCTACACGCACCTGACGATCGACGTCGTGCCGGGTCGGGGCGCCGGCTTCTCGCTCGAGGCCCCGGAGGGCGTGCGCTTCATCGTCCGCTCACGAATGCTGACCGAGCCCGAGCTGGCCGTGCTCGAACCCTGACCCGGCGCGAGGACGCACAGTCACATGTGCTGACCGGAGAGGTTGGTTGAGGGAGAACGCCCCCTCGTTGTGACGGGCCGACATGGGAGGGCCTCCTGCGATGGAGTGGAACCGGCTCAGGGTTTCACTTCGCCAAACAGGAGGCCCCCGTGTCCCACGCTAACGCTGCCCTCACACCGAAGGCCTGGCATGGGGTCGCCCAGCTCATCGTCGATCAGGTGGCGCCGAGGTCGCGGCCCGGTTTCACTGTTCGCGCCCGACGGTGAAGCAGTGGGCGGAACAGTACCCCGCCGGGGAGTCCATGACGGACACCGGCGGCGTGTGTCGCGTCGGGAGAAGTTCTTGGAGGCGATGGACGCCACGATCCCGTGGGCGTCGTGGGTAGCGGTGATCGAGCCGTTCTACTACGCGGATCGTGCGGGTAAGTGGGGCCGTAAGGCCAAGCCGGTGGAGACGATGCTGCGGATGTACCTGCTGCAGGTGTGGTTCTCCCTCTCCGATGAGGGCGTGGAGGACGCGGTGTACGACTCGTACGCGATGCGCCGGTTCATGGGGTTGGACTTCGCGGTCGAGCAGGTCCCGGACGCCACGACGCTGCTGCACTTCCGGCACTTGTTGGAGG